>Ga0307514_10000233_pt1 | contig 144214 bp, 142 predicted proteins | sample 16_EM_MG_FD_203088 | JGI IMG/M metagenome (GOLD analysis project Ga0307514, IMG submission 203088) | Populus trichocarpa ectomycorrhiza microbial communities from riparian zone in the Pacific Northwest, United States - 16_EM | ecosystem: Host-associated > Plants > Roots > Unclassified...
CGAAGATGCAAGACCAAATATCGTTGACGCTCTGTTGACGCTCATTTTCAGGATGTAGTTGGGCGCTTGAGTATTCTTGTTTTGCACATCAAGGCGGCTAATACGTCGAAAACGAACCGTGACGTACTATGGTCAATATTTTACGATTAAAAGTCGCATACCTGAATGCGACCATAAATGTGAAACCCGAAACGCAGAACTGGAGATTGGAACCGACGGGTCTAGCCAAACCCGGCGAAACCTGCGGGTTGACGGGTACGGGTCCGGGTTTGGCCCGCCAATAGTCTGCGGGTCGGGTTTTTGGCCGGTTCTGGAACCGAACCGACCCGTTTTTGCGGTCCAAACCTGGACCGCTGGCGGGTTACCCGGACCCGTTGCTAACACTACACGCAAGTGGATTCAAAACCCAAAATACAGTGAATACCGGCCGCTATTCACAACTGAGGATGAATGGACGATTGTTAAGTATGTCATGGAAGCATTGAGGCTATTTCGATATTGGACCCTTTGGATGTGGAAGAGGCATACAGTCAACTTGCATCACATTGTTACAGTATACAATGACATGTTCGATTACATGGATAGCGTGATGCGAGCTTTGGCCAAGAAGAAGACTCATTGGAAGGAAGACTTGTTCTTTGCGGTGAAGTTAGCTCGACAGAAGCTTTCAAAATACTACACCGAAGTGACTCCAACGACGGGCATGCTTCCAATTTCCGCACACATCCTCGATCCTTTCAGGAAGTTGCGATTGTTCAGAACGTGGGACAAGGAAATGGATATTAATGCTGAGGACGAGACATCCTACGCAACACAATACCAGGAGGCCTTTCTGAGCTATGTGGAGAATGAATACTGTGCCAAACATCAACATGTGCGGGTCAATGAACTCGAAACCGTACTGAGCAGCAATCTCGTCCGCTCCGCGATGGCTTCAGGGTCCTATCAATCATCCTTTGATCCATATGATTCGTCTAGCAATGATGAGGAATACTTAACGCCTAACAATGTGGCTGAGACAACCGCCGGACGAAGCAATCGCACAGCCCGCTTATTGACTGCCGCCAGGCTCTATATGAATTTGCCGCCTGCAGCATGAATGAACCGGGGACACAATAATCCGAATCTCAATGATTACCACTCAGACCAAATGGAGATTAGCTGTACATTTTGGATACCGGACATAACCGATTGGTGGCACCAACAGGAGGAACCGGACTCACTGTACGCCGATCTCTCCAATGTGGCGCGCGACATATTCTCTATGATACCACATGGTGTCAGAGTGGAGGCCAGTTTTTCCCTTGGCCGAGATGTTATTGGCTGGAGGCAGTCAAAAACCAAGGGCAAGACCCTTTGTGAATAATTCGTCATAAGGTAGTTTGCTCGAGCCAATAACGGGATTTTGGCAGGCACTGACCCGGAATTGGATACCACCAATACAGAAAACAACCCGGAAATGAAGAAAGAGGTGGAGGAAAGGAAATTGCACAGAATGGCCAAGGTTCACAACTTTTTGGAGATGTGGCAGGGCAGCCAAAACCTACGTGCTACCCAGAAGGAATCTCGTGCTCATAACAACCAGATAACTGCTGTAGGATACATTTCAGACACGGAGGAGATTGTCAAAGCATCCTGGTCACTCTTTCAACATGATGGTGCCGCTGCATTTAAATTGTCAGAAAGATCACCTTTGCCACCAGCTTTGTCTGCAAAGGACCTCCCTGGAGGAAGAACTCATATCTTAAATGTTCGCCAAACCCGGAGAATCAACCGTCTTCCAGTAGAAAGTGACGAGGATAGCGCACCGGAAAGCATTTCCAACACCGATGATTGCCATAACTGGAATGGTGACTTGGATAATCGAAATGACAGCGAAGATGATTGCGCAGCGGATGATGAATCCGATATAGAGCAAAACAATGGCATTGAGGATTCGAAATGCCCAGAGCAGCAGGATGTGAGCGCCGCGCCAAATGTTCCCGGATTGGTTCGGCCATCACGGAAGTCAAAGAGACAGGCCGAAAAGGTGTTAGTGATGTACAATGCAGTTGAAACGCGGAGAAATACACCAGGGAAGAAAAAGTATGACAGAATGTGTCAATGGTTCACCAGCTTTATGTAGCTTGACCGAGAGTTTCAGTTAGAGATATATTATGTGCGAATGGTAAGAAGCAGCTTGTGAATATCGGTTCATAAATAGATATATAGCAGTCGCAATGAATCTTTTGGCATGATACATCATTTTTAGTCATGAGAGAGTGAACAGTGCAACATAGTTACGCCGCTCGGCTTTGCCATAGGGCCGAGTCTCAATCAGGCAGAAAGACAACCGATAAAGTCAAATCAGGATGAAAACAATTCTCGACGGCAGCAGACGTTGAATGGACAATACATTAAAATCAGCGTCAACGGAGCGTCAACGATTTGTGGTCTTGTAAGTACGTTAATTCACAAGTGACTTGGTCGTTGTTATGCATAACGGACATACTGGCAGCATTTATTGGCAAAAGAGATCGCAACAGGGTCACCGCCCCATTCTTAGCATGAGCGTCAACAGAGCGTCAAAGCTTTGTGGTCTTGTAAATATGGTAATTCACATGTGACTTGGTCACTGTTATGCATAACGGACGTATTGGCCGCTTCTATTGGCAAAAGAGATTGCAACACGGTCACCGCCCCCTTCTTAGCATGAGCGTCAACGGAGCGTAAACGATTTGTGGTCTTGTAAGTCCGGTACTTCACAAGTGACTTAGTCATTGTTATGCATAACGGACGTATTGGCCGCTTCTATTGGCAAAAGAGATAGGAACACAGTCACTTCCCCATTCTTAGCATGAGCGTCAATGGAGCGTCAATGATTTGTGGTCTTGTAAGTAGGGTAATTCACCAGTGACTTGGTCGTCGTTATGCATAACGGACGTATTGGCTGCTTTTATTGGCAAAAGAGATAGCAATACGATCTCTGCACCATTCTTAGCATGAACGTCAATGGAGCGTCAACGATTTGTGGTCTTGTAAGTACGGTAATTCACCAGTGAATTGGTAGTTGTTATGTGTAACGGACGTATTCGCCGCTGTTATTGGGAAAAGAGATAGCAATACGGTCATCGTCCCATTCTTAGCATGAGCGTCAATGGAGCGTCAACGATTTTTAGCTTTGCATCTGGAGTAAGTCATGTTCCGATTGGTTGTGGATATCCATTTATGGGATATTGTCAGCCTTTACTGGCAAAAACAACAGCGACATGCTCTCTGCAGCATCCTGAAAATGAGCGTCAACGGAGCGACAACAGTTTTAGGAGTTGCATATTTCGTAATCAAGGCATCACACGGATCTTTGCGTGCATATCTGTATTATTGACCGCCTTGCTAGGCAAAAATACCATATATTGAAGGCGAAATTCAGATACCAAATTACTCGATATTGCAAACTGCTCATCAAGCAAAAGCAAATTGTTGATTGCTGAAAACACGATTTTGATAAGATACTATTAACACACTGCAAATTCAAGAGCTTTATATGAATCTATAGATGGACCCGCTGCGCGACCCGCTGACAATCTGCCCAATTCAGACAGGTTGGGAGTTTTCCATGCAACCGTATCCGAGTGGGCAGTTTGGGTTAATTAACAACCCGGACCGCCAATTTCGCAACGGTTCGGTTTGGGACCCGAACCCAGACCTGAAGTGACGGTCCGGAACTGTTGCTAACACTACGAACCTCTGGTTGTGCAACCCAAGCATATCAGAGTTATGGGCAATTGTGGCAATGTTACGACATCCCCCAATGAGGTTATAGTGGACCTCAAATGTTCCCCCCTGAGGAATTCACCGGACAGGGGCCGTCATCTCCAGGCGCACGTCAAGTGCCTCCAGCACCAGCTGGAAACAATCCAGTCAATTGGCCAACATCATCCTCCTCGACTCCATACGGACAAAGTCCCGGCACACCTGGGAGATCTCCCATTAGCCTCCAAAAAAAACAATTTAAGCCGGGGGCAGAACTGTGCAGGACAGAGGTGGCTGGGATTGCGGATTTGCCCCCATTACTAGTTTTAGCAACGGCTCCAAATTCCCAGGTCATTCCCGGGTCTGGTTCCACCCCAAACCACACCGTGGCAATGGGTCTTACCACACGAAAAACCCGGACCGTTTGGAATGAGCCAGTTTTCCCACCAAAACCTGGGCATTCGAAGTTCACAATCTTGGCTCCATTTGAGTATTTGAATTCTGATCGTATCACGACATGATCAATACGTAGATTGTGGAATTTTGGTCAGTCTTTCACCTACCACTTTCAGATTTGTGATCCGACAAGTGTTCGTTGAGTCGTGATCGAAAACCAGCGAATTTCGCTTAGAATCTGCCATCAGTTTACAAGCACTCAATGAATATCAGTCATATTGCCAATTTGACTGCACAAGGTGAAAGAGCGGCAAAAGCTGAACAATTTACATATTGACCATATCATGATACGATCAAAACTCAAATACTTAATTGGAGCCAAAGCTGTAGGAACCTGATTGTTAGAACTGTAGTCCGGTTCCAACCCGGTCAAATACCCACGGTTCTCTGTCCAGTCCGTGTAACCATCCCCCCAAGAAAATGCGGGTCGGGTTGTTTGCTGGGTCCGGAACCGAACCGAACCGAACCGCCAGTTAAAACCCGGACCACTGGTGGGTTACTCGAACCCGTTGCTAACACTACTCATTACCAGAGAGTTCTTATGACTGATTCTATGCAGATGCGGAGAGCAATGTGTCGTCGGACTTGGGAGGGTCTGAAGGCAATGCCCCAATTAGCTTGAAGCAAACAGAATTCTCCTTGAAGCAATTGACCAAAAGGATGGGGCAGCCCAACTTTAATGCCTTCAACAAGTTGAAGAAGATATAGGTGGCAGGGTATCTTGAGAAGATACATCGGTCCATTGTCCCGGGACAGAACAGTTTGAAACAGTTGCGAGCAGGACCCCTGCGCAGGGAGACTGCGGTGGCAGATTTGTTGGAGACTTTCGAGATCTGGTTGTCTTTAAAACATTTCGATAATGCCGAATGGATTTGGCGACACTGGGTGGAAAAGTTTTGGAAGAAAAGTGCAAGTGTGGTTCGGAAAGTGAGCAAGAAGGGAAGGCGAGGCAATAATCGAACAGCAACAGATTTGGAAGAGTGCTTGGGCAAAAAAGCGAGAAGTAACATTCCAGAGATGCCGAATACAATATTCATGGTTGTAATTTGTCAAGTGCCAAACGGCAACAATGACCAGACATCCAGCAGGCAACTCTGAGCTTTGTACACAGATGTGAGGCATTGGGAGGAGCTGATTAATTTCATTGAAAAAAATTGTACCCAGAAAGAACAATACTGTCTGACTGCATTATACAAATGCAACTTGATGCAGCTAGAATTGGACGAAAAGTATATGGGATTATACGCACCCGGGCAAATGATGAATGACCATCCATATGGTCAGATATTATAGAACAGTTCCCTTTCAAATGCCTTCAAGTTGAAACTGGGACACAATGTGAACCTATTGTTGGTAGAAATGAAGGTAATGACAGGGAAGGATATTGCGGAGCACGTAATGACACTGGCAAAGGTAATCCATGCTGGTCTTGTTCTGTTTAGCTATGTCAACTGAGAATCAGTATACTTAGACTTTGGAGGGATCTGATGAAAATGAACAAGTGGTGGATGAGGAGGCTGGTGGGAAAGAGATTGATAGTATTAATGTAAGGTCTGATTGAGTGAATAGAAGTGATTATATTCCACATATTCATGGGCCCAAATGCTTGTCGGTGAAATACCAAACATTGAGATGAATTTCAGGAGCGCCGGAGTATGAGCCCATCCGCCCAACTTACCTCAGAGCAACTGAAAGAGCTCATTGAGGATGAAAAGAAGACCGACCACAGTGCAAGAGAGGTTCAGGAGCAAGTGTAGGGTGGCAAGGAGGTCCTCGATCCAGATAATACCAGTCCAGTATTGAGCACTGTTCTCAACAACGAATTTGTACATGAATGTCTTGACGAGGCTGTCTGGCTGCTGAATCTCTATCCTATTCACCAATCAACAGATGACCGTGTTCCAGGCCACAAGTATTCAATTCCATGCCTGCCTGGAATTAAGTTTCTCTCACACCAGGTTTGGGCCATCTGGTTTATCGTGAGGAGATGGGTGTGGAATGCTGCTATGCCAGGAGCACTGGTGGTGGATGAAATGGGACTTGGAAAGACTTTCACCTTTGTTGCAGCGACAATGCTTTGCAAATTGGTGACTGAGAAAGTTGTAATTGGTTTGCCACTGTCCATTTTATGGGGGAATACCCTTGGAAAGTGAGTTATTTTGGCGGACAACAACTTTCCAGGCATTGTCGGTGAAGAGCGGGAGTGGTATCCTCTCCAGAGATTGAATTCTGTGCCCCACCGCCTGTTGGAGATCCAAACAACACCGCCTCATGGACATCCAGCACTTATATCGGCCCATGAACCAATCTTGGTGGTTATAATGTGTGGAGTTGCAGAGACCTTCAACACTGTCATCCATGAAATGACACATTGAACCGATTTCAAACTCGTCAACTAGTTGAACCCCAACAATGCAAATCTCATCCACCAGAATCAGAACTCCAGTATTGATAAGCCTGAAAACTGATGCAATATCCACCTTGTGTCATATGATACCTTTACATCCAGAGCGAGACCATTAAGCAATGGCCGACTCTCACATTGTTCCTCGAGTTTTGGGATATATGATGAGTCACATTGGTAGAAGGCAAAGAATAGCGTGGGCTGGCGTATCGCGACCAATGTGAGAATTGAATTCAAACTTCAAGTCCCTGCAACACCGGGATTCCATTCACTCTATGACTGGTATTATCAGATAATGTGGCTATTTTCAGGTGCGCCTAACGATCCAGAGGACAAGACTGTGATGGAAATTGACGGTGCCATTGCACTTTATTCAGCTGTGAAGAGTTTGATACATGCCATCTGCACTGCACACCAGGGCGCTCAACAGGATGCGGCTCATCGGATGATCCAAATTGCAAAGCTCTGGATGATAATGAGGTGGTCACAATCGAATCTCACGGGTGGGAAACCACTGGTTTGGATACGAAAGGAGAATGCACACCTTGTTCGTCTCCAATGGAATGGGAACGACCAAGCTAGTCTGAAGACCGTAGTTGAGTGATACACCTCATAGGGTGCTTCCGGAGCATGGAGGGTTCATAGATGGCGGCTAGTATATTTCTCACTGGTATTGGGAGACACCTAGGATCTGAATGACGTTTCAGGACAATGGTACAATGAATGGCCAGTCGATACTTGGGTGGATTCCCCAATTTTCCGATGGCTGAAAGAGACATTTCTGCCAATGCTTGTCAACGAATCTCTTGAGTATCCCGAGCCTAATGAGGACGAACCATGAAACGAGGCCCTGCTGTACAAACCTGAAAGTCTTAAAAGCACCTTGGCATGTACACCTCCTCCGCTTCAAAAGGCAGTACAATTTGGTCCTGTGCCAGGCCAATTTCGTCATGTGAAGTGGTGGCTCACAAAGTTGTTTGTGGATAGTTCGGATATATTCTACATGTTTGCGGAAATGGGCAACAATGAGTGCACAGACATGCAGCTCAAATTCCAAGATTCACCAAATCCCTTTCTGTTTGTAACTACACCCAAAGTGGGTGGGACAGACCTGAATCTCACAGCTGCAAACCATGTGTTAATAACTCAGAAGTTCTGGGTATTGATCGAGCAGTGCCAGGCATTTGCACGGGTAGCCTGACTGGGGCAATGCAGAGTTCCACAGACATTGCTACTGAACCATGGACCCAATGGTGATGATAATAGAGCGAGTGATCTCCACCAGGTCTCTGGAGTGGCTCAAATGAGAGTCCTGCATGGTCTGATGAACAGACCAAACATCATGACAACGATGGGATACTGGATTCTGGAGTGTCGTCACGACTATACAAAGCGGCTCACGGTGCATGGAGACTTTGTGCCATCGGATGGTGAAGATGAACGATAATTTTCCGGGCAATGAAATCAAGGTATGCCTCTTTACACATTCAACCAATACACTCTCACTGACTGATGCCAAATAGGCAAATCACATGGAGAATAAGGCGCAATTGAGGAGTCCAGGAGTATTGGTCGGAGTTCGATTCCATTTCCTGTTAGATGATTATAGTGATGAATATGAGATGATGGCAATGGTAAACGGATATCTGGTAAACTGAATCATAGCCTCATTTGGATGAACCAATATGTGATCAAAAGCAGGTGTGCCAGTTGAATGGTGGACCAAGTGAAATTCTGCGTTACTGTATTTCTCTCTGTGTGAGAATCTGTCTAGCTGCCGTCACTGCTCATCTTCATCATATATTGTCCGTGGAATTGTGATTCCGAAATCTGCAAACTAGATCTGTGTTTTCAGGTACGCCTGAACATCAAAGTTTGATTCCAATTCTTTGTTGCTTGTGTATTTCACGCGCACCAGATACTGGAGTGAAGAAAGAATTCGGGATATTCACCGAACCATCAATGTTCAATCATTTACAGTCGATTGCACAAGACAATCGCTCTTAACTTCTCGACTCTCCTGAGACAGATCCAGTTCAGTATATCTCTGATCATCCAGGGATAGACAGACTGTCTAAGTGAGATCGAGTTGATGTATCGTCTTATGAGACACGGCTCGCATATTCCAGGCTCACTCGAACAATACAGCTGAATATTTCCTCGCTCAGGAATGAAGTTCTGGCACATCTCAAATCCATTCTCCTGTCGAGGTTGATCGTCTCCGATATGACACAGCCTGCATATTCTATTCACCAGCCAATTTTGGCAAGCCACCACTCATTATTCACATATGATCCCACCCCATGCATGGCTCTGAACTGTGGAGACCAACTTTGCATTGCTCTTGAAGGAGTCATTTTGCTCCATTCCAAGCATATTTTCTCATTCCTGAATGCTTTGAACCTGTGGCTGCCAGCACACACAGAGTGTCATCTTTCAGACACTAAACATTTAGGTGCAGGCACAGCTCATCCTGCTCGGCCTAAGCTAACATTTAAATCTCTGCTGGATGGGATCGTGAAGGCCACCGCTTAATTGCCATAACTGTCACACTCAGTGTCAATCTATCCTTTGGAGGAAGGTGTCCACCATATGCTTACTATAGATTCACAGCCCTGGGTGATATGTACCGACACTTAACTGGATTTAGACTAAGAAGTATGTTCAGACCTTGCATTTCCAAGATCCTGAAATAGCTTCTCTCATTGTGGCTCCATAATCGAGCTGCAGCTTGAGAGAGTGAATCTCCAAAGACAGTTTCTGCTCAGCGATTCTGCAGATGACCGGCAAATACCGTTCACTTGTATACCACACTTCCTCAAATTGGCCTAAATTCACAACGCTACTAATTCAGACGTAACTATACATTGACTAACTTGTATATCTCGGCCGCTACAAACTGGTATCTTAATATAGATAATAATCTGATTTCCATCGACAGAGCTGGAAGAGATAGAATGTGAATGCCAGTCTCAGCTCAACGGCTCAATCGGTGACAGGCAAGTTCCCCCCCACCGCATATCTTGAACGCCTGAAGTTCGTCACAAATCATAAACAGACGATATTTGATGTCTGCCAAGTTCCACTCCCAAGAGTGCATGAAGTACAAAACATGATGAAAGCTTGAGTCAGGAATAGGTTGCATCTGAGAGTGCAAGTAACTGTCATAGTCAGGCGGCCCTACAATCCCAGCCATTACATTAGATTGAATTCTGTGTGCAAATTCAATCCTAGCTGCACCTCAATTGGCCGGAACTGCATGCTGTTATTGGTCTTTCCGTTGTCAGATGAAGCCGCATGACGCATTCATCTCGTACTTACATGATATTATCCGCAACATCTTAATGTCAGTGACAATTCATGACCCGTTCGTTCGCAATCTTGACATTGACGACAACTTGAATCGATTTCTGCACCCCTGAATCTTCATCGTACCTTTACCGTTCTTCCGCTACATTGAATCTCGCCTTTGTAATCCCAAATCCTCCCTCTTCACTTACACCTATGGCATACATAATGTGATTCAGCAGACTTGGACCGCTCAAGGTGAAGTTCTGCACATGAGATTGCCTAATCGACTGCTAACTTTGCTGCAGAATCCTAAAACAACAGAACATCATGAAAATAGGGTGTCTTTTCGACTGGTATACTGCATTCGGAGATTCATATTTATCCACTATCAGCACCATGCTCTGTTTGAACCCATGTATCTTCAACTATTGCCACTCACAAAGATCCCAACTCTATTCTCCATCCAAGTTCTGCAAGAATTTTCAACACACAGGGAATTCTGTGCCATGCAGTCGCCACTCGTATGCTCGAACTAGATGCATAATGAGCTATCTTCGGCAGTCATATACAGGGGCGATCATGATCCACCCATTTCTCAGTTTCCAATGTCCGGTCATGAGAGATAGTTTGTGATACAACCTTGTCAATGTCCCGAGTTCTTCAGGTGCGTCTGGTTCAATTCTTGGTTTGTTTGCTTGAACCAATCTCGAATTGTTGCATGAATAGCATACTTGGATACGAGTGCTAACATGTGGGTATTGTGGGCATAAAGAATCCATCTACTCGGGTGCACCTGATGCTTCCTAAAATGCAACAAAGGACTAGCATCAGCAATTGTAATATAAACTGCGGACAAGTCTGCCGGACTCTTCCCAGGCATGCCTCGAATTGCTTCCTGCTCGACCACGTGTTACTTTCTTGCCCTGTTCTCCTGTTATTCTATTAAAGTTTGTACTATATTTACCCTTGTACACTTCCCTCTACATTCCCAACTTTACTTCATCAACCATAGAACCTATGGCCAGCCAGGTGAGGAATCACTATTTCCAGAGGAATCAAGACGCACACCTTGAGAGAGCACTTGCACATGCATTGCAGAAGACAGCCAATCTGTATTTCCAATCAAATGTTTGAACATCCAACCCAGCCTTCGAGTACAGTAATGTAGATAGCTAATGTCCGGGTTATAATTCGGATGAAGCAGGATGATGAGGATACCGATCGGGAGATCAGCCATGACGAAAGTGAAAACTCTGGAGAATCTACCTTGTGATCTGATATTGAAAACGGCAATTTCGACATCCACCAAGAGGTCCTAGATTTAGACCAGGTGCGCCGTGATAAGACAATATGAACTACAAGGGTTCCACTGCCAAAGAAACGTAGCTGTGCAGATACTGTCATTGCCCGCGCTCCCGTTCCAAATCTACGACATGCAGTCAGGGTGATAGCACCACCATTGCTTAAACGCCAATAGTCTGCCATCAACATATCACGCAAGTCTGACATTGTACAGGCTCTCCAGCTTCCCAAGGCCAGTGGAGACCAGAATGTACTTCAACCAAAGGCCAGCAGCGATTACAATGTTCCTCAACACCAAAAGGCTACTGTTGAGGTGTCGAAAGGGCTCATGGAGGGAGTCGTATTCACAAAGACTCCCTGGCAAATCATTTCCGGTGAGAAGTACTGGATGGTTGATGAAGCTTGGACACTCGCCATTGAAGCTCAGGATAGTCATCGGGCATGAGCAGGCGCTCCTGTAGGTACTCCATCTGTGTGTTAGTTGCCTGGTGGTCCATCTCTTTAAGTCAATCCGCAAAACCGAAAAGCTGTTAGTGTATATTCTGTTTCCTGCTTCTCAATGAGACATATGATGATACTAAACCCCCAACAATACAGAGTTAAAACTGCAGATTAGAACCATTTGAGTGGGGTTAACAGATGGAGCTCGTCGAACTATTGTCTGTAGTTACCAGTTGGATTTAGAATCAGAGACAGAGCTTCAAATCCAAATTAAGGAGCTCCTGTTTGACAATGTTTATCTCTTGAAGGTCATCAATGAGAAGAAGTCTTGGTTCAGGTGGATGGAAATGCTTGACTAAACCTTCCATCAGTTTTTCTTCACCACCTATAGCTTGGGGCGACAACCGACCACATGGCAGTTCCTCCAACCTCTAACACTGCAGACATTAGCGCTTGTGGCAGCAGCTATTCATGGTGCGCTGTCGGAGTATGCCTATGGAAAGAAGGTTACAGTTATGTTTTCTCAAGATGAAATCGAGGTAAATTCTACCCTTCCACAGTGATAGATTGAATTTCTGCCAAAGCCATTGCACTCATCAAAATTCAAATTACACAGGGTGGGGCCACTTCATACCTTACCCCCCAATAGTGCTCGTCCGCGATAATAGGCACTCCTCAATACCTGTCGGCGCTCCTCAATCCACCTCGGTGGTCCTCTATCCCCTCGGCCCTCGTCAGGCTGGATTGGTGCTTCGAAATTTCCCCCAGCACTCCATAGTGTCTTTTCTGTCCTCTCTTCTCCTCCAGGATGGGTGCTCCTCAATCCCCTCCTCAACCTCAATTAGGAGTGCCTCTATTTCATTCCAGACTCTTTACCTCCCTCCCCGTTTGGCGCTGCTCAGCATGGATGGGCTGCCCAGCGGCATAGGAGCTGCTCAATCCCTGTCAGCGCTCCTTGGCCTGGATTTGCGCCCCTCGATTTGATTCTGCATCACCATCAGCACTGCCCTTGCCCACCTGACACACGACATCAGGCACTTCTCCTTTCCTAGTGGCGCACCTCTTTTTCCCCCGAATTCATCATATTGCCTTTCAAACTCCATTTTGATTCACCGCAAGCCAACCTCAATTCCAACCCTTTTAGATATCACAAATGCAGCCAAACGCCATTGGAATTCTATTTCAGCCACTCACCAGGTCCGAATCTTCCGGAAATACATGGAGTGCCTCCAGCTCCTTTGCGCCGTTGATGAATACAGTGTTCCTGCGTTTGTCGGCACTGATGAGATGGGAGATTTGGTGGATGACATTGATACTTTGTTGAATTGATATCATTCCGATAGCTTTGTCGGGTTATTGTTTTGGTTTTACCAACTTTCATTATTGAATCACTCACCATTTTCTTTGGTTCTTTCTTAATGTAGCGATGCAAACAATTGAATGATGATGAGATGCTGGGTACTATAGTATGATTTAGAGGTTGATAAGGAACAATAATCTATGCATCATACGTGGAGGGTATTCATATTGCTCATGTACATCTGGAGAATCTTAGATAACGCCTGCAGTCCTTCGAATGAATATCCATAAGAACCCAGCAACTTTCAGAGTCAGTTTGGGATTCCCACATTGGTTGGGTGACAGTCCCAGGTGCTCCCAAACTGTTCAAACAGCTCCCATGGTGCTCCTGTACCAGTCATCAGAGTCCCCAGTCACTCCGAAGGCCGACTGGAATCCCCTTCTAGGGTCTGATACTCTCCTGACATTAACCCTTCTAAGTTTACACTCCACATCCTCTCAGACACTCCTGGAGGCTCCCAGGGACTAAAATACATTCCGCTGATGTGCTGTAGGAATACGGCACCAAGTCTCCCACTGTGATGAGCGGCAGTCTCAGCTTCTCTCAAAGACTCTTGCAGAGCTGCACAGAGGACTCAGGAGCTTCAAAATTTGGCGATCCCATCAGTCAAATCTCATAGCATCCTGAGAATGCTCTTGCTGAGTCTGAGAGCACTTTGCTCAGCTCCAGGGGAGTCTGGGAGCATCTAGATGTACTTGGAAGCATTGGGTGAGGTGACGTGGAGTGTCTGGGAGAATTCTGTGTTGCTTCCAGACCGATTTATATATTGCCAATGCATGGCTTCCACTGCGAAAGAAATGACACCATGGCAAAACTGTTGAAGCACTTCCTCCACTTCCAAATTTCCTAAATCCAAGTAAGCCAGTAGCGATGGCACTGTGCAAATACCAAAAGACAACCCTCTTCAATGCATTATTTGAGTTTGACTGTGTATCTTCCCAGGTGCTCATTACACTCAACTATACAGGAATGCAGAATGTTGCACAACCCCAGGCCAGTGGGAATCTAAACATGCCCTGACACCAAAAGACTACTGTAAAGTTAGCACAAAGATTAATTGAGGCAATGGAATTCTCATCGAAATCTTGTCCAATGCTGTCTGATGAGGAGTACTTGTTGATTGATGAACTATGAAACTACCCATTAAAGCCCACAATTATCAGCAGGTATTTGCCAGTGCTACTGTGTGTACAGCATCTGTGTATATTATTTAGTTAGTAGTTAATCTGTCCATATTGATGTACCAATATGAAAAGCCATAAGTGTTGAACTCTATTTAATGCACCTCTATCAGACTTACAATATTGACTACACTCCTATACAGTGTTGAAGCTGTAATTTGGTAACATTCAAGGACCGTAAGCTGATGGAGCTTATACAACTAATCTCTATAGGCCCTCATTCAATTGAGGTGCTTGGACTGAGCTTCAAACTGCTGTTCAGGTGAGTAATATTGGTACTGCTTCTCTATCAAATATTAAGAATGATACACAAATTATGGTTTTCCCACATGGACATTCTGGATTTAATTTGCAATTAGTTGTTCTTCACCGGCAACTATATACTAGTTTCATCAAGCTCGCACGTTTGAGACTTTGGGGCTGGTCACCACAGCTATTCATTTTGCACTGTCTCAATATGCCAGTGGAAAGAAGACTACGGTGATGTTTTCTCACAATGAATATTAGAGTATATGGTACCCTTTCCCAGTGTTGACTTTTACTACAGAAGTCATTGCTCTTATCATTCAACACATTGGTGGACCACTTACTACCTCCTTCCCTTCAGTGTAACTCTGCTAAGATTGGTGCTTCCCATTTTCTATTGGCACTCCACTAACAGGATTATTCCTCCTATATTTCATTCCACACTAAATCCATCATTATGGTGTACTCTGCCACTGTACTAGATGCAGCTCAATTTCAATGGTACTCCACTAGCACAATTGTTTGTCGTCGATTTCATTTCATACTACTTGCCCTGTTCATGTTTGTGCTACCCCTCTGGGATGGGTGTGTCTTCATACATTGGGCGCTACTCAGTCTGGATTTTTGCTTCTATATCTCATTCCATACTCCTTACCCCGATTTTGGTGTCTCCTCTGCAAGGATCAGCATTCTTCGATCTCCGACAGGGCTACTCTGCCTGCAATGGTGATCTTCTAATTCATTCAGCCATTTCTTCTCCCCCACTGGGGCTTTTAAGCCAGTATGAACTCTTCTCCACTGGGATAGGTAATCCTCAATTACCATTGGCCCTTCTCAGTATTGATTGGCATTTGTTTATTTCATTCTGTACTTCTCTTTCCCACACCACACTCAATATTGTGGTGCACCTCTGTTCCAGGCAGTTGCTCCCCCTTTTCATCCAAACACATCAGATAGCCTTTCCATCGCCATTTTGAATTGTAGGAAGCCAACCTATTATTGTAGCTTGATTCGATATTACACATTGAGCCCAATGGCATTGGAAGCCAATGCTACCCACTTGCCAGGTATGTACCATCAGTTAGTACAAAGGAGTATATTCACCTTCTTTGTGCAGTGGCTGAATTGTGTATTTGTATGTTTGTTGCCACTGATAAAATGGATGATGTAGTGGATAACCTTGACACCATGGTCAATTGATATCATTTAGTCACTGAGTGAAATTCTTGTTTCAGTGTAGCAGCCTTTTTTGTTTAATTTTATGCCATTTTCTTTAGATTCTTAAAGTCGCTATGAATATCAGCAAAGACCAAATTTTCTTCATGAAATTTATTGAGTATATTGTACTCACAAATTCAAAAAAATGAAATTAAGGCTTCACTGAAATATGGCATTTCTCTAACATTCCAGAGTGTTCATAGAGTTATCAAAATGCTGTATTCAATTATCAAGACCACTGTACCCACTTTTGTGAATGCGATAATGAGCACATGACGAACAGTTCCCACTCCCTTTGGCAATATTACAAATCATCGGTTGGTATACTACTGTGTTGCCCAATTGGATTTGTGCATGCAAGCACAGGAGTACTTGTTCCGTACTTTTAATGAGGGGTGTAGTTCCTGTTTTTAATGACTCTCATGGCTGAATGTAACCAATGATTGTTACCATGCAGAAGTGGTTCATGATATTTAATATGGTGAAACAATATTATGCTTCACCTTGCAGTTGTTCAACTGTCGCTGGAGCGTAACACATCATCGTCTGTGAGATCTGACTTCATTAAACATTCAGTTCAACTACATTTACAACTATTATGATATATCAATGACACCTAGAATACTGTAGCACACAAAGGAAATCTTCAATCCAATCACAGATACCAAAACGAGCGATCGAATGGCATTGCACCCTCCACAATTGCACTTCCATGAACTAATCCCGTATTCTCAACTCTGGTGGTGGTGGTGATATTGGTGATGTCATTGCTATTACTGTTGCTGTTGCTGCAGTTGATGGGCTGGCTGTGACTGGTGACGGCAGACCCACCCATATGTACAACACGTGAGAATCGCATGCTAGGTTCACTAGCTGCAACAATGTTGCGGAGACAATTTCAGTGCTAGCAACGGGACCGGGTTACCCGCCAATTGTCCGGTTTTTGGCCAGTGGTTTGGTTTGGTTCAGTTCCGTTCGAGACCCGGCCAACAATGTAACCCAATGTGTGTTGGCGGGGTTGTTACCCGGACCGGAACTAGTCCCACACATTATTGGCCGGGTTGAAACCGGACCGCAGTTCAAACTTTACGGTTCGTACACTTTTGGCTGCAATTAAGTATTGGTGTTCTCATCGTATCGTGCCATGATCAGTACGTAGATTGTGCAGTTCTTGCCACTCTTTCACCTCCCGCTTTCCGATTTGCGATCCGACTGATATTTGTTGAGTGGCTGTGAAAAAAGGGCAAATTTTAAGTGACATTAGCGGGTTTTCGATTGCGACTCAACGAATATTGGTTGGATCTCATATCTGACATCGGCAGGTGAAAGAGCAGCCAGAACAGCACAATCTACGTACTGATCATGTCACGATACGATAAGAACTGAAAGACTTGATTGGAGGCAAAGTTGTGATGTTGAAATGCCGGTTTTCCGTGTGGTAAGACCTGTTGCCACAGTCCGGTTTCGGGTCGAACCGGAACCGGAACCAACCCAGGAATTTGGACCCGTTGCTAACACTAGACAATTGACAGAATTGTTGGGTTGCCCTTCAAGCTTCTATGGAAGGTAATAAATGTAGTTCTTTGCAAACTGGCTCTGATCGTTGTAAGATGGTGCCATACCTAGGTCTAGTGTTAGCAACGGTTCCAGTTTTGGACCCGGCCGGTTTTATAGGTCTGCGTGGGAACGGCCTTACCCCATCAAAAATCGACGATTTTTTAAGCGCACCTTCGCATTATGGCTACAAATATTAATCAGAGAGTTTAGTGTTTGGTACATAAAATATGTAGCTTTGTACGGCGCATCTTTTGGCAGTCTCCGATTTTCGATATCTTTGAATCTGAGCAAGCGGTAGCCCAAAAACCTCGTTTTTGGGCCGAAAATGGCAATAATTTCAAAGCAGCTTGCTGAGTTTTGAAGATATCAATAATCGGAGACAACCAAAAGATGCGCCGTCCAAAGCTGCATATTTCATATACCAAACACTCAATTATGTGATGAATATTCATGGACTTAATTGAGGGAACCATTTGGTACAAACCCGGACCGAACCGGCTGGGGCCGGGTTTTGTAGGAACCACTATATTAGAAATGATCCGAAAACGGAACCGTTGCTAACACTACCTAGGTCCGTACCAGTTGAGTGGAACCTTTGGAGAATCATGATGATAATATTGTTCATTTCATTAGCTTGAACCCTTGGCAAAGAAGAACAAAACCTGGCTCTAGACAATGAAATTCATCTGTGGATGCATTATAACCCTCGTGAGTGATGTTTCTTGTATTACACCTACAGTGTACTCCACCTCCTGGACCAGACTCTAGTGGGACCCTCAACTTGCCTATATTCCAGGCAGACAAACATGGCCAGATGGTGTTTACAGTGAGGGCAATGGCTGTCGGGTTGATTTTATCCATCAATGATCTATCTTTCCTTTCCATTTGTCACATAACATACATGTATGTCCGGCAAATATGATCAACAATGTCAGTTGCTGCATATCAAAATCTGCTCTTCTGAATGTATTATCAAGATGATAATTGAACAAGAAGGGAACTCTGAACTTACCTCACGACAATTTTGTAGGGCATGTAAACAAGTCCTTGGCAATGATCCAGGTTACCATTTTCCTGAGCTCGGTAGGCTAGTTTGTTGGAAATCCATCAATATAGTCGAGCGAAGTCTTGCAGTGGTATACTATTACTGCACAGGCACAAGTAATCTTTGCGAAAGTCCGATGCACAATGGTAGTGATGAAGAAAAATTTAGAGATGTTTCACTTACAACTGAAAGGTAGACATGTGGAGGGGTTGAGTTTCTCAGGGCTGGATCAATCCTACCAATTTCCTCATACTACCAACAGTGAATCTGGGTGGTCTTCACCATATTCATTGCGAAGGGATTCACAAACGTCATACCATTGATACTTATAGGCATTACTCATACCATTCCCATCACCGGGACATCAGAACAAGTAGTCTGGACACTGTACTCTTCGCAGACGATGTGGCCAGTCAAATTGTCAACAAAGGTCTCATCCCACCACATTTTTTCATCTTTTGATGCAACCAATTGCTCACCATATTTGTTTGTATCCTGCCCCTAGTAAATATATACTTTAGCAGACAAATTCAATTATTGAAATGGTTGGTTGAATATCTTCTTGGATGCCAGGGGCATTGGCTCAAGTATATCCTCCTCCTACAAGACAATATTGACCTCCTGACAATCTGGATATAGGGGTTGCTTCAATGCAGGAGTAAATTACATTGCAGCAACTCGTTTTCGAAGTGTCAATGATGAGAAATCTATGATGGCCTCATGCCCGTTGATTTACTGGATGGTGATGGAGGAGGCTTGTCATTGGATTCTGAATTGACATTTTGGTAACCATTGTGATTGTCGGGTATTGTGCTGGGATCATCATTGAGATGCTTATCATAGACAGATTCTCTGGTTCTCCTGGTGCTGGAACAATCAGGAGGAGAAAGAGAAGTGCAGTGCCTTCATGTCATGAATCAAAAAGATGGCAAGTGATTAGTGTGAAGAAATGGCAGAAGTGACTGAAGGAAATGAAATTGAATCTATAGTAAATGAATTAAAGCATTGGGTGAAGGAATGAAAGCATTGATATGATTAAAACCATCGTCATGATGCATCTCATTATCCTGTCCACAATTCTAGAATGTTGGCTTCTCCCGCCATCCATACTTCCAGCTCCTTCAATGGACGGGAACTCAGACCTAATAATAGCAGGTGACAAGCATGCTGCAGTATTGCTAATTGGCTTCCTGTGATGAAACACATTATTGCAACGAGCTACAAAGCATTCACTTTTCACCAATCATTTACGTTGAGTTTTGCTGGGTAAAAGTAGCAAACTACAAAATACATGATTGGTATACACAGAGTTCAATTGCTGCCACTATGCCTGTCCCAAAAACAAACGTATCAACAATTAATCCTGACATTGTAAACTATCAAGTCAGCCCTTCATACATGAATATAACCAATGTAATAATAAAATATTCAAAATAACAAAATGAAATCCAAAACCTCACCAAATGACTCCAAATTTACACCCACCCCGCAACTCTCCGAAGTGCCGGAAAAATACCCACACTATAATGCAAATCCTTGAACATCAATCCAGCCGTTGCATACCATCCACACACCGACAAATTTGGACCTGGGTGGTTGCATGTGGCATTGCTAATTAGCACAGAGCCGACTGCTGGAGGATCCACAATGTGATGGTGCTCGCTATGCCAAGCCCCATTCTTTTCAGCAACATTGCTGTGGATATAACCGGCAGAGAGCCCAGGAGCATAGGTTCAGATGACCTCAAGTTATCACAGCTGTCTGATGATTCATCTTTGATAGTTCTTTTCAAACTGTTGAAAGCCTGATTTCATAATCGGGAAGTTTGTTGGGTTTGTGAGCCGCATCTCCGCATCATCATCTGATGACTCCTGGATATCATCAATTCTATATTCGGATGGAGGTCGGTGAATGCATTCCAGAGGAGGTTTGCGGTGGCTGCCATGTATAGGCTTCTGTGCACCACATGTGCGGTCAGATTGTTTGCGATGATAAACGACCCAAAATTGTTTTGGGTTGTTTAATCGCATTGCGGCCTTTCCCCATGTAGCAACAGTAATCATATTGAAGATTGGGGTAACATTACGGGAATGCTGACAACCATCTGCATTAGGCTGCTCCAAGCTGCCCCAATACTCTCGGACTTTCTGGTTGGGGTCTAGCAGACCAGCAATTGAGGCATTTCCAAGGGACAGAATGTTGCTATTGCTGATTGAGGAAACTATCAGAAGTTTTGATTTATTGTCCCCAGGCCAGTGCTACAAGAGTACACAAGGATTGTTTTCACACACACTCTCTTCCCAGCAATGTCAGGATTCACATGGATGATAGTAAACCTAAATACCTTGAGAAGAAAATCGGTCAAGATGTCCCAACACATTTCTATTGGTGAAGATCTGTCACCTGAGGTTGCTTGCTAACCTTCTTTATCTAGACATTATCAGCAAGAGCCAAAGAAGTATCAGAGCGATGAAATGCATACCTATGTACAGAAACATCTTCTTCCTAGTTAGGGTTTCATCGATCGTATTCTTCCATTGGTGAATGCCAACCTCCACAAACTCGTCAAGTACTACCATTGAGTCTCTGACAATCAATGGTAGTCGTGTCTGCCATATACCGTTTTCAAAGCGCTCTGTTAGATGCCAGATTACTGATTCAGGTAACTCAATGACTAATTAAAAGATCCCTTTGGTTGGAGCCTGCACTCTGCTTGATACTGATGGTTATGGACTGAGCAATCTCCCGACAGTGCTCCCTCACTTTATTATCTATCTGCTGTGTTGTTAGCATCAGCAAAAACGAAATCTGCTTCATTAAATTTAGTTCGTTTATTGTACCCACAAACTCAAAACCAAGAAATCAAGGTTTCCCTGAAATATGGCATTGCTCTACTGATCTAGAGTGGTCTCTGAGTTATTGCAATGCTGTTTTCAAGCGTCACGACCAGTGTGCGCACAGTTGTGAATGTGACAACGAGCACTTGACGAACTGTTTATCCTTCCTTCGGCAATATCACAAATCATCTCTTCTCATATTCCTACATCGCTGAATTCGATTAGTTCTCGCGATGATGAGGGTACTCACTCCATATATTTAATGAAGCTTGTAGTTCTTATCTTTAAAGATCCTTATTGCTTAATTTGACCAATGATAGTTACCTCGCAGAAGTGGTTCACAATATTTTATTTGCTGATTCAAGATCGTCAGTACCTTGCAGTTTAACTGTGATGGGAGGATTTTGCATCATCGCAATTATGATCTCACCCATTTGAAATCAGACTTCAGTAAACCATCAGTTCTATGACATTTACTACTATTATGATATATCGATGAAACCTAGAATCAAATATCACACCAAGGAAATTCTACATCTGATCACTGACACCATTACAAACTTTCAAGTTACATCGCACCCTCTACAATTGTACTTCCATCGACTGATTCCGTATTTTCAACACTGGTCATGTTGGTGATGTCGTTGCTGTTGCTGTTGCTGCAGGGGACGGGCTGGCTGCTGCTGGCGATGGCAGATACACCCATAGGCAGAACTGCTGAATATCGCACACTAGCTTCAGTAGCAGGAATGAAGCTGCTGAGACGATTGAAATAATTGTCGGGATGCTCTATCAGCTCCTCCAGAATGTGATTAAGGAAGTCCTGATCATAGCTGCCCCAATTGTTCTGAGGTTGTGCTATCCATGGGTCCGTAACAGTTCGGTGGATTCTTCGGCGGATTATGCTGCAGATATCGTCTATGTTTTTGGCTTGAACCGCAGGCGAAGAAGAACAAAAACCTGAGTCGAGATGACCACATACATCTGCCCATGCATTATTAACCACGTGATTAACGTTTCTTGTGTCGCACTGACATCGTGCTCTTCCTCCTGGACCAAACTCTGGTGGGACCCTGAACCCGGCTGTTTTCCAGGCCGATAGTCAATGGTGGATGGGTGTCCCTGTGAAGGCAATGGATGTCGGGTTGATTTTATCAATCAATGATCTATCGTTCATTGCCATTTGTTATATGGCATAGAAGTGTGTCCAGTCAATAGGATCCACAATATCAGTGGCTGCAAATCGAAACATCCACTCCTAAATTGATTGTCAAGACAATGATTTAACAAGAAGGGAACTTTGAACTCACCTCATCAATCTTTGTGGGGCTTGGAAGCCTGTCTTTGGCCAATAACCAGGCTACCATCGTCCAGATCTTAGTAGGCGGCTGTGTTCAAACTCTGTAAATAAAGTTGATTGAAGTCTTGCAGCAATATGCTATTGCTGCATGGGAGCAAGTATTCTTTGCGACAGCCTGATGCACAATGTCTGCGATGAACACAATAATTGAGAGGATTCATTTACTGCTGAAATGTAGGCATGTGGAGGGTCTCGCTTTCTCTGGACTGGATCAATCCTGACAGTATCCTCATACCACCGACTATGAATGTGGGTAGTCTTCATCACATTCGGGGCAATGGGGTTCACAAACATTGCATAATTGATAGCTATTGGCTTCACACATGCCATGACCATCGCGGAAACGCCTGAAAGAGTTGTCTGGGCGATGTATTCTGTGCCGATGATGAGGACTGAGACATTGTCCACAAAGGGCACATATCACCACAGATCTCCTGCTTTCCGTTCGACTAATTGCTCACCGGCTTCGTTTGAATCTTTCCACTAGTAAATATATACATTAGCGGCCTTATTCAATCATTTAAACGTTTAATAAGATACCTTCTTCGATGCCAGCAGTGCAGGCTCACATTCATCCTCCTCTTCCGAGACGATATAGATGTCCTGACACTCAGGATATAGAGGTCGCACCAAGGTAGGAGTAAATTGGGTTGCCACAACTCGTTTTCCAAGTGTTGATGCGAAGGAATCATTTGATGGCTGATTGCCAATTGCTTTCCTTGATGGTCGCCAATGTGGCTTGTCACTGGATTCAGAATCGTCATCTCGAGGATGATTGGAAATTGTCCGGTATCGTGCTGAGATCGTAATCAAGATCCTTGTCCTGCATGGATTCTCTCCTTCTCCTGGTGCTGGAAGGAAGAGGAGGAGGAGAACTACGGTGCCTTCTTGTCATGATTTAAATAAGCGGTGATTGAAAAGTACGAATAATTAAAGGAGTGACTATAGGAAATGAGAATAAATGTGGAGTAAACGAATTAAAGTGTTGTGTGAAGAAAAGAAAGCATTGATATGATTCAAAGCATCGTCGTGATGCATCTTTTTATCCTGTTGACGATTCAAGGATCTTGGCTTGTCCAGCCACCCACACTTCCATCCTCTTGGATGGACAAGAACTTGGAACTTAGAATGACAGGTGACAACCATGCCGACAGGGTTGGAAATTGGCTTCCTTTGACGAAAATGGTTATCACAACAAACTAACAGCATTCGTGTTTCAGTGATCATTTGGGCTAACTTCTGCTGGGTAAAGATACCGAACTACCAATTACATGATAGCTATACACGGAGTCCTATTGCTGACACCATGCCTTTCCCAAAAATACACTTCCCAACGATTATTCCCAACATTGTGAACTCTCAACACATCCCTTCCAGCATGAAGATGAATGATGTTATTATAAAATAAACAAAACACCAAAAAGAGACCCAAAACCTCACTAAAAAATTCCAAATTATTACCCATACATCCTCCTTTCAAAGTGTCATGAAAATCCCTACCCACAATGTAAATCCTCGAACAACCGTCCAGCAAGTGCATTGTCTCCTCACAAGGACTAATTTGCAGCTGGGCTGCTGCTTGTTCGCTTGCCATTGGCCAAAGAACCTGCAGGGGGAGGATTCACAATCTGATTGTGCTTACATAGCCCAGATACATCCTCATCAGCAATAACACTTTGCTCGTAATCGGGAAACAGACCAAGATAACGGTTTCGAATGACTTTGAGGTATCGCTGATATCTGATAATCCTCGTTTGAATCTTCCATTCAAACTTTTGAAAGCTGGTTTTCAGCATCGGGAAGCATGATGGATTTGTGCGCTGCTTCTCACCATTATGACCTGATTTCTCCCCAATATCGTCCATCATATCCTAGGGTGGAGGTGGGAGGATGTCAACCAGAGGAAGGTAGCTGTGGCCACCTCACCTAGGCATCTGGGCACTGGCTGTGCCGTTGGCTTATTGGCCATGATGAATGACGCAAAAAACGGTTGGATTACTTAATTTTATCGCCACTGTAACCCATCCAGCAGCAGTATTGTTATCGACGATTGGTGTAACATTATGGGCATACGGACCGCCATCTCCATTAGGCTCCTCCCGGCAGCCCCAAAGCTCACAGATTTTCTGGCTGGGGTCTGGCAGACCAGCAATTGCAGAGGTTACAATTGACATAGTGGTCGTATCGACAATTGTTGTAACTATTGGAAGTATCGATTCATCATCACCAGGCCAGTGCAATCAGAATAGCAGAGTACTGTTTGCACCCACCCTGTTCCCAGCAGTGTCGGGATCCACAGAGGAGAGGGTCAAGATGAATGGCGCGATAAGGATAACGGTCAAGGCGTCGCAACGTCCGATTATCGACGAAGACCTGTTACCCGAGGTTACTTCCTCATCGTCCTCTCAATCTACACATCATCAGGAAGAGCAAATGCAGTATTGGGGTGATGACATTCATACCAACATGCACAAGTTTCTGTCTCTTAGTCAGGGTTTCTCCGAGCCTATTGTTCCTTTGGCAAAGGCCAACCTCCACCAACTTGTCCAGTGCTGCCTTTAGTTTCTGACCATCAAGGTTAGTCTTGTCTGCCATGTACTGCATTCAAAGCGGCCTTTTAGACTCCATGTCACTGATTCAAGTAACACAACTATCGATTAGAAGATTCCACTGTGCGGGGCCCGTGCCTTACTTGTTAATGATGCTCATGGACTGCGCAATCTCCCGGACGCGCTCCCTCATGTTATAATCTATCGATTGGATTGTCAAGCCACCCTTATCCTGCCCAATGCCCATGGTTCCTGCTGCCCATTGGCTGACTCCAACACCAGCGTTCTCGGCCCAGATGTGAACTTGTAGAGGCGGCATCTGAATTGTATTGGCATCTGTGACGACTGATTTCAGTAAGCAAGATTCATCACATTACATTTTAGGTTCTCAACAGTAGTCAATGATTGATTGGTGGATATCGAATGCTTGCTACTCTAAACAAGCATTGGGAGTATTGAATATCTTGTTGAGGGTAACGTAATAGGGTAGCAGCGGTGATGAGAGTGTATTGAAGGTTCTGGAGATTGCAAGTAAGGTGGGCAGGTAAGGCGAATATATATATGGGCTTGGAGGGTGTTCTTGATCATGCAACCTCATCTTGGCTGCAATTCAGCTAGGAGGCAATGTGCTTAGCATCAACTAAGCGCCATAATTCGTCGATTGAATGCTTAAGTTCGTCACAAAGACAACGAAAAGTATGCTCTGCAATCAAATCTCACGCGGTTCTCCTTGCTCTCATTCTTGTACCATGTGATGATGTCAGTTGGTCGGTATCTCAGGAGAATGCACAGTTCATGTACGGTACAAACTTACCATATAGTGACAACTAGTGTTAGCAATGGGTCCGGGTAACCAGCCAGTGGTCCAGTTTTTGGGCGGGGGTTCGGTTCGGTTCGGTTTGAGACCTGGCCAAAAACCCGAACCACATTGGCTTGGTGGGTGTGTTACCTGGACTGGACATAAACCCGCGGTTGTTTGGCCGGGTTGTACCCGAACTGCGGTTCCATTTTGCAGTTCCTGCAACTTTGACTCCAATTAAGTATCTGAGTTCTGATTGTGTGGTGATATATTCGAGACGTAGATTGTCCAGTTGTACCTGCTCTTTCACCTCCCGCATTCATATTTGCAATTGGACGAATATTCGATGAATCACTATGAAATAACACCTTATTTTACGCGAAATCAGCGGGTTTTTTATTGCGACTCAACGAATAATGGTCGGATCGCAAATCTGAATGCAGGAGGTGAAAGAGCAGGTAAAACTAGACAATCTACGTCTCGAACATGTCACGATACCATCAGAACTGAGATAAGTAATTGCAGCTCAAGTTGTGAGGTTGAAATACGGGGTTTTTGGTTGTAAACTGGCCGAATTGCAACGGTCCAGGTTTTTGGTGTGGTACAACACATTGCCACGGTCCGGTTCTGGGTAGGAACCGGACCCGGAACTGAACCGGGAATTTGCACCCATTGCAAACACTAGGGACAACCATAAACCAGGCAATCAGGGTAGGAGGGTCTTGTCAGTGTGCAAAACAATCGCCGTGATAAGCTTAATGCAGATGCGGTATGCTTTTTGAGATCCAAGGGATGTTGAAATTGAGAGAGCAATTCAAGTCATTGGAAAGGTGGGAAGAAGGATGAGAGATATCCTATGAGAGTGGTATGACCCTTTGGTGGAAAAAGTAAATCGAGGTGCAGCATTTTCCAAGGAATAGCTGTCCTGTAATGCTACGAGTAGCTAAAAGACCGTTGAGATGATTCTTAACGTTGTTGTGACATCTCATTTTGCTAACAAAACATGCTTTTTCATCAACAGTGTCTTTACGGCTCGAAGACATACTCCTACATTGGCACTTACATCACTCACCTCCGTCGCAACCACAAAGAAAGGATAGTACACTTATCAGTCAAACAACAGCCAGAAGATGGTTTTGCGATTGAGCACGGTAGTCTTTTACGTCCATTCGTTAATGAACTGCATTGCGACCCTTGACTTCACACTGCCGAGGTTGATTCCAGCAATACATATGCCAACAGCGAGAATGTATTTACCATTCCAGAGTAATCTGCACTTCGGAAACGTATTTATGGTACTCCACACCTGGACAACTGTCTAGATAGCAAGCAAATTAGTAACAAGTATTTCGATATCTTCGACGTTGAAATTGATTTATGGTATCCGTTTTCTTGCATGGAAGTGTATCGATTTGTGCTCTGGTGCATCCAGCACAACCTTAGCACAGCGGCTATTAATGAGCTGTTGAGGAACCCTACAATGGCAACTGTAGTGTTAGCAACGGGTCCAGGTAACCCGCCAGCGGTCCGGTTTTTGGCCGGCGGTTCGGTTCGGTTCGGTTCGTTACCCGGCCAAAAACCTGAACCACTATGTCTTCGCAGGGTTGTTACCCGGACCGGACCGAAACCCTGTGTTTTTTGGCCGGGTAGGAACCGGACCGCGGGTCCATTTTGCAGTTCCTACATTTTTGGCTCCAATTAAGTATTTGAGTTCTCATCATATCACCACATGATGTATATGCAGATTGTGCAGTTTTAGCCGCTCTTTCACCTCCCGCTGTCAGATTTGCGATCCGACCAATATTCGTTGAGTGGCTGTGAAATAAGCGTAGATTATACGCGACATTCGCAGGTTTTTGACAGCGACTCAACGAATATTGGTCAGATCCCAAATCTGAAAGCGGGAGGTGAAAGAGCGGCTAAAACTGCACAATCTGCGTATACATCATATCATGATACGATCAGAACTCAAATACTTAATTGGAGCGAAACATCTGGGCTTGCAAAGGCCGGGTTTTGAGGTGGAAACCGGCCCAAATGCCAACGGTTCGGTTTTTTCATGTGGTAAAACCGTTGCCACGGTTCGGTTCCGGTTCCAACCCTAACCCGGAACCGTTCTAGCGGGTTGGAACCGTTGCTATCACTAGGCAACTGTCAGCAACTTGACTTTGTCCTACACTTTATTCAAACGTTTGAACGAAACGTCCTATACTATGGGCATCGACCCTTGGCAATCAGGCAAAGTGTGTTACAATCGTTTGGCCAATCCAAACAACCTTCGCGACAATGATTACACACCATTCTTTTACCACCATCCTGGGAAATGCATTGAGCTCCTCATGCCACAGCCTGAGTTCAGGGAACATATGTCGTTTGCTCCAGTAAAGAAATTCTATGATGCTGAGGAATGTATCTACTCAGAGGTGAAATCAAGCGACTGTCGGTGGAATGAACAGGTACGTTAGTTGAATTTCATCATAGCTACGATGATTTTGACCGCTTCAATAGGTATGGCGGCCGCTTCGAGCTATGATTGTTCCTTTATTGGGCAGTTAAGCCCTGACAAATCTGACAAACTCTTCGGGTGACAAGAAGATATGGCCAGTATATTTGAGTCTCCAAAACATCAACTTGACGATTAAATCAAAACCTTGGAATCTTCCAAGCATTCTGCTTGCTGTGCTTCCCATTCCTCCGAAATATTACTTTAAAGAATATAGAATAACAACTACGGTAAAGAAACAACACATCCACAATCAAGAGGTTTTAAGGAAGGTCTTCCAGCTCATTTTTCGTCCTTACCACATGCTTTTTAACACTGGAAAGCTTTTGCTTTGTGCGGATGGTCGGATGCAGCAATGTTATCCTGTCATCTGTATATGGACGGCTGACTACTTCGAAAACATTCACTTCCATTCAATTAAGCAGTACCATTGCCCTTTGTGTGAAGCACCGACATGATTGCTTGGAGATGGGAATTCATCATCATGGCAATTGAGAGACGACCAGCCATACTTCCACGAGATGATACACACAACTCAGGAAGATGAGCCGGAGAGACAGAAAGCACGACAATATCTGAAAGTTCATGCAGTTGGAACCTCAGACGGCATCATCTGAAATATGAAATGCATATCGCCAACGACTATTATCATACCCAATATTCTTCATACCATCTATCTTGGTATACCTAAACATTTGATGGACTGGGTAACGTCCTTCCTCAAACAACATTCCAGGATCTGCAATTTCAACCAGCTCTGGGATATGATGCCTCCAAATCCTGGCTATGCTCGATTCAACAAGCGATATAGCCAAGTGATGCAATAGAGTGATAAGGAGATCGAAGCACTCAGGCGAGTGATTGTTCCAGTTTTCGGGGCGACTCTTTGAAACCCTTTGGCGAGCCAAAGCATTCCCTTCACAGTAGCCCCGTTGTGCGTCAAGAACTTGGTGTATTTTCGCCTCTTTGCACTGTACTGGTACCATACTGAGGCCATGATTGAGTACATGCAAAATTATCTAGAGGAGTTTCATTGGCAGAAGGATGTTTTCAGTCGATTCCACGCCAGTAAGTCTACAACCATGGTCTCAGAAGTTTTGAAAAAGAAGCTTACTGTGGACAAACAGGTGGAATGGAAGAGTGACCCCGGTGGAACAATCTTTCTGCGGCTGCAAAGCGTCATCCCATTGTTGATGATAAATTGCATATCGAGTCAGAAATTGCACAATATCTTGTCGACGAATCAGATTTCAAGTTTGTGAAGATCCATCTCCTGAACCACTTCTCTGACCACATCTGCCAGCTTGGCCACCTCTTGAATATAAGGTCTGAACTCCCAGAAAAAGCGATGATGGATCGTAAACAAGCGTACCAACAATCAAATCATCATAAGGCCGTCTTCCAGACTTTGCATACAAATGCCCAAAAGGAGGTCATTCAGTATCAAGAGGTGAATGCAAATGCAGCAAAACAATGTCACAATGATGATATGCCTCTAACCAAACCGCCTATCAAGTGAATGATGAAAAACCCGCGACCAGAAATCAAGACCCTTGATGACTTTGCTGTGTGGTATGCAATGCCAAAAGGAGAGATACAGAATTACATTGTTTGGTATTTCAAGCGATTTACCGACTGCAGAGAGAAAGTCAATCACGATCAGTATTTAAGTCGTCCAAATGATGCAACATAGATTCGGTACTAAGTGGTAGCAATTCAGATCACGTATTTTCGATGACACGATCAGCCAGTTCATATGGTTAGTTGCACTACGCCCAGAAGGAGGAGAAGCCTTCACCCAGCAAGAAATGATACAGTGCTTCTCTGAAGGGGGATAAGTCCAGATAGCGACTTCAGAATGATTGCTGGGTACATTCCCAGATAGTTGATGTGTCAATTCATCGTCAAGGATGCTAAATCGAGCATTAATGGGCTTTTTGGCTTGTTTCAGACATTGACAACAGAGCCGATACGGCAGCCTGATGTTATGGTGTTTTTCGTGGAGAGACATCAACCTCCAACAAAATGCCTCCATGAGGAACACTACTATGGTTGGCCTCTTTTCAGTGTCCAAACCACTTATATTGTCACTCTAAGCACAATTCAAGGAGCTGTACACTTTCATCCTCCGACGCCACAGCCAGATAGCACATGGTTGTACTAAAGCAACACAATGTAGTTCAATGCTTTCGAATTGTTTTACATGTAGATTATGTGATTTAATGCTTGAAGCATTTGTTGCAGCTATATATAGATATCTGATGAGTGTTTACTCTGGGTGTCTAAATTTTTGTTCTGGATGTTGTGCAAGCTTGTGTATAATGGATGCCTTAAAGAATTATATAGTTAGGAGTATTCTTGACATCGATGCCACAGTTTAAAAAACTGTCGAAACTATCCAAATGAAGATGACCAACATCAGAGGAACATGTCCGGAATATAATGCGAAATAACTAAACATGTTTTTGAAATATCAAGACAATGCAGGTCCATTATTTAACTCTTCACAACATGATGGACGATTGCAAATAAGTCACTCGGATTACTTATGGAGATGGTGGAGAAGTGTCGGTGTGTTGGGTGCAGTTTCAGAAACCAATGTTGCATTTTCCTGATGAAGGCATTTCAATATTAAGGAAGATAATAGGTAGTATTTTACTCCTGAAATTGATACTGGTAAGTTTACACTCCACTTTCCATCACATACTCCTGGAGACTCTCACTGACTAATATTTATTATGCTGATATTCTGTCTGTCAAGCAGGTCATTTCAGGTACAACTTAGTCACCAGGGGTTAACAGTTACATTCTCATGAGTGAAATATATTTGATGCCTCAAAAATTCAGAATGTTAAATACATATATACTATTATGCTTGACTGTTAATCTATGCTATCAGTGGTAACATTGTACACCCAAGAACATAACTCAGTCTCCAGAGCTAGGTGGTAAGATACATAATAGGGATCGATGTGTCATAATGTTTGTGATGACTATGTGATACATACTTACCTGGTCTCAGTTACATGCCACTTACCACCAATCGGCTTGGACCTTACCATCACATTAGGGCAATCCATCAGCAAACTGTGAATTGTTCCAGAAGCAATACGCAATTCTCCTAGACACCCCAGCGGACCTCACAAGTGATTCCAAGTACTTCTAGTTTCTCCCAGACCCCCCCTGGAGCTAAGCAAAGTGCACCCAAACTTGGCAAGAGCATTCTCAGGTGCTCCTGAAAGCACCTACAGTTACAGAGGGGCATTCAGAATGCTACAACATTTGACTATTAGGATAGTCCAATCTGGGAGCAGTGGAAACCTCTGTGCAGATCTGTGGTAGACTTCCAGACGAGCTGAATCTGCTGCACAGCTCTGCAGGAAACATCAAGAGCATCCCAGACCGCTACACAGCACTGCGGCAGAGTTGGTGTGGTATTCTCACTACATGGGTTCGGACATAACCCGAAGCCATTCAGTGTTTGTTACAGTCACCAGATTTGCTACATCATCATATGGCATTCATTATTGAAGTCTCTCGATTTGAATACATACGGTCAATCTGGCCACAGGTTGAAGTCGAGCATAGTTGGGGAAGCACCTGGACATGCCCATTGACAGGATTTTGAGATGCACCTCATGGAGGCCATTGGGGTGAAACAAGGGAGGTAGAAGGCGGAGAGCCAACCATCCAAAAGGAACTCATGATAAAGACCGGTTGAGGTTGGTGTAGTGTAGGAATTGGATAAGATGAAACGGTTCGACCAGGGGTTGACAATTCACATAATTGTGTGTGTCCACGAAATCTCAGCCGGAGCAAGTAAGACCAAATATTGGGACTGAAACAGTGTGTATTTTCGTTGTATACTAAGATGCGATGAATATAAGGTTATATCTATGTATTTCGGGGTCAGCCATATATATAATCTCTGTCACTATATCCACCTCCATTACCCCTCCATTTCTCTCCACCTGCTGTCGCTTCTTGAACATACACTTGGAGGCCATGTTGTAGCGATTTTCGAGATGCAGTTTGAGACCAAGATGCAGGGATCTCCAGTATGCACTTTGACGCCATGAACGAGAGAGGTTGGAGAGGCATGTGGAGTCTGAAAACGTGTGAACTGAGATATACACTTCGAAGCTGTAATTAAGTGTGTTGGGAGATTACACTTTGAGGCGATGATCGATCAAGTTCGGTGAAGTAGTTGGAGGCGCTTGAATTTGACGCAATTGATCCAAAGGCAGTTAATCAGAAGGCCTGCAATGTGGATGCAGTGAATCTGGAGGTGGTAAATCGGAAGGCATGTGCAATGGAGGCAGAGACACTTGTCATTCATTGACTTGTAATGCTAAGGAATGTAGAGAATTGTGTACAACAAGGTTCAGGATGAGATGAGAGACTGGCTGGGAGTGGGAGACAGTCAATCATGAGATGATGCAGTATACAGTGTATGCAGAACTCAGTGTATGCTGTACTTGGTGTCAACTCTTGAGCATGCGATGGAGAGATAGAAGGGATGACTTGACTTCTTATTGTTCGGTGATGGCAGAGTTGGGGACAAGATGAAGAGACATGAGAGGAGATGGGGCAAATCATCACCATTAACTAGGACTGGAGAGAATTTCTGGTAGGAGTCAATTTATAATGCCAGATTCTCCTCGTCAGAGTCCTGATTCGGCCTGCAATACCCCCGATCCGAGGTCCTCCTATCCCAATCTGCCAGGTCATACCCCTGATTTCTCATATTCACTCATATCCTCCACATTGTTCTCATCTTCATCCCCCATCTCTCTCTTTCTCATGCACAACTCTACCATCATCGCAGAACACAATGTGAAGTCATCCATCTCTATCTCTCCCTTCCATGATTCTGAGTTAACACTGTGTATGCCATACACCAAGTGCAACATACACCGAGTACAGCATACACTGTGTACAGCGTATCCTGAGTTCAGCACACCCCGAGTACAGCATCCACTCAGAAATGTTTTCTTTTCCATCATTGTCATGATTACAAGTGGACCCCTGAATGTAGTTTCAGCTTGTGGTGTACCTCCCTACAAAATCCACTGCCATCACCCTGCTCGCTATGTAAGCCCAAACGCAAAGTCGCGTTGTCACATTCCCATTTCTACGAGTCAACTAACTGATGGATAGAGTCTCAGCACCCTGCGCACCATCAATCGACCGCCTCCAAAGTACTCGTCCAATTATGCTTGATCATGGTCACCAATGTGTATCTCCACACTTACTCAATTATGGCCTCCAAGCGCATGTTCAAACTGGCTCATTCATGGCCTCCAAGTGTATCTCAAAAGTCACTCGATTACAGCCTCCAAATTCGTACTATAATGACCTTCAAGTGCATCTTCAAACTAACTCATTGGCAGCCTCCTACTATATGATCAATCTTGTTCAATGAATGCGTTCAAGATTGCACAATTGTCGCATCCAAGTCTATCTATACACCCAGTCGATCACAATCTCACAGTGCATCTCTATGTTCACGCTATCATCATCTCCAAGTTTAACTCCAAATATGCTCGGTTACCAGTTCCTAGTACAGCTCCACATTCACTCGATCATGGCCTTGGATTTTACCTCTGAGTTCACTTGGTAGCCATTCTCAGGTGCATGTCAAGTAGCTCTGAAATGCTACCTGGGGCCAGTCCAGATATACTGTTTTTAAATGGGTTGCTATATAGATACATAGATGAGGATACAAACTGAATACATGAGTTTTAATAATCATTGAATGATTAGTAGTAGCTATGATTTCCAGGTGCACCAGCAACATTCCCAAAGAAGATGTGGTTTTTCCCAGACTCCATTACAGCAATTCGAGATGCTCTCAGGCTTGCTGCTCGCACTCCCAGGTGCAACCAGGCATGTCATTGGCGCTTCCAGACATGTCATCAGCGTACCCAGACCTGTTATGGGCACTCCCAGGCCTGTTTCTAGTGCTCCAAGGTGCATCCACAAGTGTTGTCAGCCCTCCCAGACTCATCACTCACGGTCCCAGGTGCTCCCAAGTTCACGTAATGTTCTGTCCAGCCCTCTGAAGGGTTTTCAAACATATCACAACCACTTTGATGGTACTTCTGTACCTGTCAACGTTTGATCCCAGTTACTCCAAAGGCTGGCCGGAATGCCCTCCCAGGGTCTGATACTCTCTTGACATTGACACATCTAAGTGTACACTCCAAATCCTCTTCGACACTTCTGGAGGCCACGTGTGACTGAAATACATCTTGCTGAAGATATAGCAATTGGATCAACTTTACCAATTATTGAATTAGCTTTGTTATGTTGAGAAATTTCTTTGGAGGTTTCGCTACAGGTTATTAACATGCTAATCATTGTACAGATTTATAGTAAAATAATATCTCCAGGTTATTTCAACCTACAATATTCTCAATTTCAATTTAAAACAGCTTGGTTCAATCAGACTTCATTTGGTTTTACCCAAATTTGTATGAGTCATATACTACATACTTGTTGATCTTCTTCATTCACATACATGTCTGGAAAAAGGTCTTCTGTTACATGTAATATGCCATAGGCAGAATGGCCTTCACAAACCTCCCGGAACACTGATAACACCGCATATTACAAACTACCCAAGCGCGATTATCTGTAATCTCTGATAATACTGCTGGATTTGATTCATCATATACCTGTAAATTACTGATTGCACAACTAAATCAGTACTGTAATTCACATGTAGCACATGGATTATATACTGTAATTTATAGATTATACTATATATTCATCACAATTACTCATTTATTTACTAACCTGATAAGTTCATTCAGATCTCTTATATGAACTCGTTGAACTCTGACATGCTCGCTTTTACAATACTCATATGGTTGCTCCCACAACTCTGACAAGCTTGTTCCCACAATGTTAACCAACTCACTTTAAATGGTCTGACATGCTTAGTCTCACCACTCTGACATGCTCACTCTCACCACTCTGGCATGCTCACTGTCAGATCTCTCACAATCTGGCCTAGCTGGGAGCAAGCAGATAGCAGTGCATCAGCAAAATGTAAATCAGTCCAGAAGCCACACACATACCTCCCAGATACTCCAGTCGACCTCACCAGTGCTCCTTTGTACTTCGAAATGCTTCCAGGCCCCTGTGGAGCTATGAAAAGAGCTCTCAGACGCTGCAAGAGCATTCTCTTGTGCTCCTGAAAGCTCCAGCGGATATGAAGGTGCATTCAGAATGCAACGAGATTGGACTTGGAGGATATTCCAATTATCGAGCAGCGGGGACCTTGTGCGGAAGTATGTGGCAGAGTTCGGGACCAGCTAAGACCGCTGTGCAGCTCCGGGGGAGGTTTGGTGCCGTATTTTCACAGCAGTGGATCTTTGCGTTCCATACGCACAAGGCATTTCGTCTATCATATTTCCCTTTGTTACAGTCACAAGATTCACTATCTCATAATATGGCATGCAATCTTTAAGTATTGCTATATATATACATACAGTGAATCTGGCCACAGATGGTAGACAACCATAATAAGAGTAGCACTGGGAGACGCCCATTGATAGAACCTAGAGATGTACCACTAGGAGGCCACTGTGGTGAAACAACAGAGATAGAAGGCAGAGAACCCACCATCAACATTCTGCCACACCTTTCGCAGAGTCAAAATGGAATGCATCAGAATGAGCCGTTCCCTGCTTGAGGAGCATAGGAATAAGGCAAGAACATATGATACTACCCAGCCGTGAGAACCCACCAAATCTTGAAATCAGCATCTGAGATGAAAAGTTGGGAAAGATAGAGTGGGTATTTTTGGTGTACGATAAGATGAGATGAAAATGAACTAATATCTATCTACCAAAGGGTCCCCCAGATATATATTCCCCATCGTCCCCTGATGATGTACATGGAGGCCACGGTCAACAGAGTTTGGAAATACAATTGGAGACCGAGATCAACTGAACTCATATATGCACTTGGAGGCTATGATCAAACGAGTTTGGGGATGCACATATAGGCTGTGATCAAGTGAGTTGGGTGATTCACTTGGAGGCGGTGATCAAGCTAGTTTGGTGATGCAATTGAAGACCGAAATTGAGTGAATTTAGAGATACACCGGCAGGCCGTGATCGGGCGAGTTTGGACATTCAATTGGAGGCTAGTGTTAGTAAAGGTTCCTGGGTACGAGGCTGCAGTCTGGGTTGGGAACTAGACTGAAGACACAGTCCGGGTAATGTACCCTGTCCACATCCCAGCCGGCCGGGTTTGGGGCTCAGTTGGAACAGCACTGCGGTTCCATTTCGCCAGTTCTACAACTTTCAGTGGAATTATGTATTGTAATTCTCATCATATCGCGACATAATCTATATGTGAAATTTGCAGTTTGATGCCCTCTTTCCACTGCAGTTGTCCGATTTACGATCAGATCAATATTGGTTGAGTGGCTGTGAAATTACGCCGAAAATCACGCCAAAATAACCGGGTTTCTATTGCTACTCAACAACTATTGACCCGATTGCAAATCGGAGAATGGGAGATGAAAGAGAACATCAAACTGCATATTTCCCGTATATATTATGTTGCGATGTGATGAGAACTCCAATACATAATCAGAGCAAGAAATGATCACTATTGAGGAGTGGGTTTTGTGTGGTAATCAATTGCAACGGTCTGGTTCCAGGTCGGAACCCGACCACGAACCTAACAAAGAATTTTGTCCAATTGCTAACACTGTCGCAGGCCGTGTTCGAGTGAACCCGGTGATGCTCTCCGAGGCTGTACTTGAGTGAGATTGAGGGAGTACTTGGACGTGGTCGATCTAGAGGGAAGCATAATGGCTACAGAGACTCTGGTCATTGGTTAACTTGTAATTGTGGGAATGTTGAGGATTGAGTAAAACAACATCCGCCAAGAGATGAAACTGGCTGAGAGCAGGAGCCAGTCGATCATGGGATGATGCTGTACTTGGTGTGTTTTGTACTCAGTGTGAACTGATGATTAGAGTGGCATAGAGAGATAGAGGGGAATGACGTAACTTTGTGTTCTTAGGTAATGGTAGAGTTGAGCACAATAAAGAGAGAGATCAGAGGAGGTGGGGGAAATCAACATGAGAGACTGGGACTAAAGAGAATTTAGTGTGCGAGGCAATTTACTATCCCCAATACAGCAGGTACAAGTTCTGATCTGGCAGGTAATATCACCAATACGAGATCTTCTAAAGATAATCAGGCAACTAGTACTCCTGTTTTCTCATATCTGCTGGTATCCTCCATATCATCCTTATCATCATCCCTCATCTCTCTCTTTCTTATCCACAACACTATCATCATTACAAGAACACAAAATAAAGTCATCTCTCTCTAAATCTCCATTGCATGATCGTGAGTTAATACCGAGTGCAGCATACACTGAGTACAACATACATCGACTACAGCATGGACTGACTACAGCATACACTGAGTACAGAATTCACCTAAGATTGACTGTCTTCTCTTCGTGTTCATGATTTTGAGTTGACCCCTCAATGTAGCTTCAGCTTCCGGCACACCTTCTTACACATTGACCACTACCAGCCTGTTCTCCATATACCCTTCGAAGGTCACAGCACCTTGTCGCATTCCGACAGAGTTGAGTTAACTAACCAATGAATAGTGTCTCAGCACCTAACGCACCTACCATTGACCGCCTCCAGATCAACTACTTCCAACAGTACTCCTCCAATCTCACTCAATCATTGCCTACAAGTGCATCTGGAAACTCACACGATCATGGCCGCCACATGCATGTCCAATCTTGCTCGATTGTGGCTTTGCAGCGCATCTCTGAGTTTACTCAATCTCACTTTCCAATTACAGGTCCAAACTCTCTCAATCACGGCTTCCAAGTGCATCCCTCAGTTCACTCAATCTCGTCTTCCCAGTGCATTGCCACACTCACTCAATCATGGCCTCGGAGTGTATCACTGAGTTCATTTAATTCTGGCCTCCAAGTGCATCTCCAAACTGTCTTGGTCATGCTCTCCAAGTGCAGCTCCAAACTTGCTGAATCACAGCCTCGGAGTGTATCTCTCAGTTGACTCAATCGTCATCTTCAGGCCCACCTCAACGTGCTCTCAAGCACCGCCTGCAGGCAGTCCAGGTATCCCATGTGTAGATGGGTAGTTATATTGATGCATAGATCCATAGATGAGAATACAAACTGAATACATAAGTTTTAACAACCTTTGAACAATAAGTAGTAGCTATGATTTCCTGGCGTACCAGTAGCGTTCCCGATGATGTCTTTCCCAGACCGCTTTTGAGTGATTCAATATGCTCCCAGGCCTGTCGTTGGCGCTCTCAGGCTTCTGGTTAACGCTCTGAGGCATGTTGCCAGCGCTCCCAGGTGCTCCCAGGTTTGTGGTCAGTGCTTCAAGACTTGCTGCCGGCACTCCAATGTGCTCCCAGGTCCACCTGAAGCCCACTACATCGGTCCAGTTAACTCTGGGATTTGACCACCCGGTGTTTCTCGTCCGACAACTCTCAGACATTCCCAGAGGCTCCCAGCAACCGAAATACATTTTGCTGATGTGGATATTGCTTTGCTGGTAGAGAAGAAGTAGCTTTGCTGGTAGCAGTGGATTTGGCATTGCGGGTAGGGGTGGATGTGGCTTAACTCATAAAGGTGAAATGGACTTTGCTGGAAGTAAGCTGATAGCAGTGAATCTGGCTTCACTGGTAGAGGTGCAACTGGCTTTACTGGTAGTGGTGGATCCGGCATAGCTGGTAGGTGCAAAACTCCCTGTGCTGGGAGCATGCTGGTAGCAGTGGATCTGAAGTCACTTGTAGAAGTAAAACTGGCATCACCTGTAGAGTTGGATTCAGCTTCGCTGGAAGGAGTGAAACTGCCTTCGCTGGTTGCAGTGGATTAGGACTGGCTGGTATGAAAGAGTTCAGCATTACTGGAAATGCTGGATCTGCATCTGCTCAATCAATGTTGATAAGTATTGCTTTCACTACATTTGTCACAGTAGATCTGTCTTCAAGTAATGTAGTGGATCTGCCTTTCTATCTGGCAGTGGATTTTGTTTCGCCAGGAGTAGTGGATGTCGTTTGACCTGCCATATTGGATCTGGCTTCACGGAGAGTCGGAAGGGGGGTATTATATACAGTGCATTGAGAAATGATCTAACAGTACAAAGTCCAGCGGTGGTGATGGTGATGGTGGCAATGGTGATGGTGATGGTGGCAATGGTGATGGCGGTGATGGTGATGCTGGTGATGGTGATGGTAGTGAGGCTGCTGATGGTGGCAACGGTGGTGATGGTGGTGGTAATGATGCAAATGGTAGCGATTTAAAAACAGGGGGTGACAAAAGGGTATACAGTATGAAAAATATATCTCATTCTGTAACTGTTTTTCACAGATGGTGATATATGGTAACACACCAATCACATACTCATGATGATGCAAATATATGGTAGTTCACCATGGTCTAGAATAGCCAACAGGCAATAAGCAGTAACCGACACCGTAAATCTCCATTATAGTAGCACTGAGGCTTTTTCCAACGCAGTTAATATGACTCAGAGTTGATAAGCCAAATGATATTATGTTTGGAGTAAATCTCAAGCTAATTGCTATTTTTAATATTATGGTTCTATTGCTGTTATATAGATTCCAATCAAGGTTGTGCTCTAGTGTTGGTTGGTATTATTTGCCTAATTGATTACAATTCAGTAAATCTTGACATTAAATCTCCTAAAGTTCAATCAGATAATTTGTAGAGTAGATAGCAATGAATTCTGAACTATTAATATGTATACAATCTGTCCGCAGTACAGTAAAACCACATTTCGCAGTATCTAGAATGTTACAATCTGGCTAGTAAGTATCTCTTTATAGATAGTTGAATTAATTAGATATGTATGACATAAATTACAAATTATATTATTATCTTTGACAATGTACTTTGAAATGTTTGTTTCACTTCTACTCTATTGTGTATTTTCAGCTATCAGAGTTGTCGACATTGCAGTCTTTTGTAAGTCCTATATATATATTTATGTAACAGCACAATAGCTTTCTTATCAGTTAGCTAGAATTGTCAGATTGTCAAGAGATAATAGCTGTAGTAGTAATAACTATCAGAATACTTACCACCATATATAGCAACAGTACACCTCACATCTATATGTATATATCAAAGTTATGGCTGTAGTGGGAACGACTGTCATCTTGAGTTGTGAATAGATTCAATCGTGACAAACTCACCATTTCACTTTCAATACTTACTGCTATATACTGCATGAAATCTGCTTTTCTATACAGTAATGAAAATATTCTCATTACAGCAATATCTTCTACTACATTAACAAAATGTATTATTGTCACTGGGGGTATCTGAGAGTAATCAGACCAGAATTCCAGGGTGGTCAAATGCCAGAGTTTACTAGACCGATGCAGTGGCCTTGAGACCCACTTGGGAGCACCAGCACAATCTCACGGTGGATATAGAAGGTCTGGTAACTACTGGGAAAGCAAGATGCAGTGCCAGGGACAAGCCTGGGAGCACCTCGAATTACAGTACAGCAGTCTGGGAAAATTATCCTCTTGTAGAATGCTGCTGGTACAGCTGGTAATCTTAGCTACTACTTATCATTCAACAATTTATAAGACTGATGTATTCAGTGTTTATTGTTATCTATGTATCTGTGTATGTATATATGTATCTATGTATGTATGTATGTATGTATGTATGTATGTATGTATGTATGTATGTATGTATGTATGTAGGTATGTATGTACATCAGCAAAATGTATTTTAGTCACCCGGAGCCTCCAGGATTGTGAGAGAGGAGGCGGAGTGTAAACTTAGAAGTGTCAATTTCAGGAGCGAACCTAACCCTAGGAGTGCATTCTGGCCGTCTATCCGATCTACTGGAATCTCTGAGGACTGGTACAGGAGCACCATGGGTTCAGTTGTGCAAAGTTCGGGACCACCTGGGACTGTTGCCCAACCAATGCAGGAATCCCAAACTAACTCTGACAGATGCCAGGTACTAATGGATATTCATTCAAAGGACTGCAGGCTTTATCTGGGATTCTCCGGATGTTCACTAGCAATTTGAATACCCTCCACATATGATGCATAGATTATTGTTCATTTTCAACTTCTAAATTATACTATAGTACCCAGCATGTCATCAACATTCTATTGTTTGCATCGCTACATGAAGGAAGAACCAAAGAAATGGCAATTTATTCTGAAATGAAAGTAGATAAAACCGAAACAATAACACGACTAAGCGATCGGAATGATATCAATCGAACGTAGTCTCAATGTCACCCACTAAATTCCCCATCCGATCAGAGCCGGGAAACACATGAACACACAATTGATCAATGGTACGAGACAGCTTGAGGCGCTCCATATATTTTCCAATGATTTGGGTCTGCTGAGAGGGTGAAATTGAATTGCAATCCTGTTTGTCTCGATTTGTGATATGTAAAAGATTTCGAATTGACCTTAGCTTGCGGTGAATCAAAATGGAGTTTGAACGGCAATATGATGAATTTGGGGGAAGAAGATATGCACCACCAGGATAGGAGGAGTACCTGATGTCGTGTGCGAGGTGGGCAAGGGGAGTGCTGATGGTGATGGATGAGTGCAGAACGAAATGGAGAGGCGCAAAGCCAGGCAAAGCAGCGCCAACGGGGATTGAGGAGCCCCTATGCAGTGGAGCAGCCCATCCGGGGTGAGCAGTGCCAAAAGGGGAGAGAGCTACATAGTCTGGAATGAAATTAAGGCACTCCTAATCGAAGTTGAGGAGGGGATTAAGGAGCACCAATTCTTGAGGAGGAGCGCGGACCGAAAAGGCAGTATGGAGTGCTGGATGACATATTGAGGCACCAATGAGCACTGAGGAGCACGAAAGGCAGTGAGGAGCACCGACGCGAATTGAGGAGCACATATCATACCAGAGGTGCACCATTTGGGGGGGGGGGGGGGGTGTGAAGCAGCCCTACGATTTGAAATTTGAATTTGATGAGTGCAATGGCTTCTGCAATAATGCAATCTATCACCGTAAAAGGGTAAAATTTACCTTGATATTCATCTTGAGAAAACATAACTGTAACCTTCTTTCCAGTGGAATACTGAGGCAGTGCACAATGAATAGCTGCGGCCACATACGCTAATGTCAGCAGGGTTAGCAGTTGAAAGAACTGTGATGTGGTGAGTTGTCGCCCCAAGCTATTCGCGGTGATGAAAAACTGATGGTAGATTACGTCAAGCACTTCCATCCTGGTGAACCTGGACATCATATCAATGATGACCTTGAAGCGATAAACATCATTAAACAGGAGCTCCTTAATTTGGATTTGAATCTTAGTCACTGATCCTAAATCCACCTGGTTACTACGGACAATAATTCGATAAATTCCATCTGCCATACACCCTCAAATGGTGCTAATCGTTAGTTTGAATAATGGATTTTTGGGGGTTTAGTATAACCATAAGTTCAATCGAGGAGCAGAAAACAGAATACACACTTACGGCTTTTTGGATTTGCGGATCGATTTCATGAGATGGGCCACCAGCCAATTGACACACAGATGTTGTACCTACCAAAGCATCTGCTAATGCCCGCTGATACTCCTGAGCTGCAATGGCTAGCTTCCAAGTTTCATCAAACATCGAGTACTTCTCATCGGAAATGATTGGCCAGGGAGTCTGTGTGAGTACGATTACCCCCATGAACTGTTTCGATACCTCAAAGGTAGCCTTCTGGTGTCGAGGAACATTGTGATATCCACCGGCCTTTGGTTCACAGACATTGTTGTCTCCACCGGCCTTGGGAAACAGGAGCACCTGAACAACATCAGAATAGCGTGATATATTGATGGCTGGCTTTTGGCATTGGAGCAATGGTGGTACTATGGCCCAAACAGGATGTTATATATTTGGAAGTGGAGTGCGGGCAATGACAGTATCGGCATGGCTGTGTTTCTGTGGCAGTGGTACTCTTGTAGTTCACATAGTCTTATCATAGTGCGTCTAGTCTAGATGTAGGACCTCATGCCAGATGTCAAAATGATCTTCTTTGATATTGGATGACAAGGTGTACTGTCCAGGGCCTTCATTGTCTTCATTGCTGATCTCCCGATCGGTATTATCATCATCCTGCTTCATCAGCATTATATGTCAGATATTAGCTATCTCCAACACTATACACAAAAACTGGGTTGAAATTGAAAACATTTGATTGGCCATGAAGATTGGCTGTCTTCTGCAATGCACGTGCAAGTGCTCTCTCCAGGTGTACTTCTTGATTCTTCTGTGAAAAGTGATTCCTCACCTGGCTGGCCGTAGGTTCCATGTTCAATGAAGTTAAATTGGAAATGTAGGGAGAAGAGTATAAAGGTAAATCGAGTATGACGTTTAATAGAATAACAGGAAAACAGGGCAACAAAGTAACATGCGGTCGAGCAGGATGCAATTCAAGGCATGTCTGGAAAGAGTCAGGAAGACATATCAGTGGTTCATATTTATATTTCTGAGGCTAGTTCTTTGTTGTGATTTAGAAAGTGTCAGGTGCACTGAATTAGATGGATTCTTCATGGCCCCAATTCCCACATGTTAGCATTTGTATCCAAGCACACTATTGATGCAAGAATTGGAGGTGGGTTTTAGCCAGCATACCTAGAATTGAAGCAGCAACACCACAAGAACTGGAGACATTGACATGGTTGTATCGCTACCTGACTCTCAGGACCGGACATAGGACACTGCATCATGGGTTGATCATACTCGCCCCTGGACATGACTCTACTGAAGGTAGTTCATTATGTCTCTAGTTCAAACATATGAGTAGTGACTGTGTGGTACAGAATTGTCGGTGTATTGAAGATTCTTACAGATCTTGGACGGAGGATAGAGTTGGAACCTTGGTGAGTGGCAACTGTTGAAGTTACATGGGTTCAAACTGAGTTTGTTATTGATAGTGGATAAATATGGATCTCTGAATGCAGTATACCAGTAAGAAGAACACCCTGTTTTCATCATATTCTGTTTTTAGGATTCTGCAGCAAAGTTAGCGGTCGATTAGGCAATGCCATGTGCAGAATGTCACTTTCAGTGGTCCAAGTCTCCTCGATCACAATGTGTATGCGGTAAGTGTATGTGACGAGGGAGGATTCGGAATTGCAAAGGCGAGATTCAACGTAGAGGAAGAACAGTAAAGGTACAATGAAGATTCACGGATAATCTAATTGATTCCAGTTGTTCTTAATGCCTTAATTGCTAGCAAATGGGTCATAAACAGTCACTCACAGTAAGATATTGTGCGTAATATCTTGTAAGAACGATATGAACGCATCATGAGGCTTGATCTGACAGCGGAAAGACCAATAACAGCATACGGTTCCGGACAATTGAGGTGCATCAAGCATTGCATCGGCATGCAGAATTCAATCTAATGTAATGGCTCAGTTTGTTGCCTCCCCTTACTTTGACAGTTACTTGTACTCTCAGAAACTGCCATTTCTTAACACAAGCTTTCATCATGATTTATTCTTCATGCACTCATGGCAGCTGATCTTGGTGGATACCAGATATCGTCTGTTTATGATTTCTCATGAACTTCAGGCATTCATGATAAGCGGTGGGCAGGAGCTTGCCGGTCACCATTTGAGCCGCTGAGTAGAGACTGGCATTCGGAAACTATCTGTTTGAGCTCTCTTAAGTAAAATTGGTTCATAATCTATATTAAGATACGGTTTTTGGCGCCCCAAACATACAAGTTAGTTCAAATGTAGTTAGGTCAGAATTAGAAGTGTTGTGAATTTAAGCCTATTTGAGCACGTGTGGTATACAAGTGAGTCAGATTTGCCAGTCATCTGCAGATTGGCTGAGCACAAACGTTCTTTTGACCTTCCCTCTCTAAAGCTGCAGCTCGATTATGGAGCCCGAACAACAAAAGCTATTTTGGGATATTGGAAGTGTCAGGTCCGAACATACTTCTTAGTCCAAATACAGTTATATGTGGTTACTTTTCGCCCAGGGCCGTCCATTGATGGTAAGTGTGTAGTGGACACCATCGTCCAAAGGATAGGTTGACGCGGTGCATGATGGATATGGCATTTAGGTGGAGGCCGTCACATACCGATCAAGTGCAGCTTCAGATATTAGCTGAGGCCGAGCGGGATGAGCCGCACCTGCACCTCAAAATTTGTTTTTGGAAAGATGACACTCTGTGTGTACTGGCAGCCACAGAGTCAAAGCATTCAGGATGGATAAAATATGCTTGGAATGGAGCAAAATGAGTCATTCAAGGGTAATCCGAAGTAGGTATATACAGTTCAGAGGTGTTCCTGGAGGGGGATCATATCCTAGACTGGGATTATATGTCAATAATGAGTGGCAGCTTTTCAACATTGCCCAGTGAATAGAATATGTGTGTGGTGTCAAATCTGGGACCATCAACCTCGACAGGAGAGTGGATTTAAGATGTGCCTAAACTTCGTTCCTGAGTGAAGAAATACTCGGCTCTATTCTTCAGGTAGGCCTGGAATAGGCAGGCCATGACACAGGATATGACATGTCAACTCGATATCGCTTAGACAGTCTGTCTATTCCTGAATGATGAGAGATATACTGTACTGGATGTGTCCCAGGAGAGTCGAGAAGTTGACAGCGAGTCTCTTGTGCAATTGACTGTAAATAATTCCATACTGTTCATTTAGTCAATATCCTTACTTCTTTCGTGGCTCTAGTATCCCATGCGCCTTAAAAATGCAAGCAACGAATCATTGGAATCAAACCTGGAAGTTCACGCGCACCTGAGAATATGTCTCTATTTGCAGATCTCGTAATCACAATTCCACACAGACAATATAGGATGAAGATGAGCAGTGCGTGCAGTGTTGAGAGATTCTCACACAGAGATATATACAGCACCTTGGAATCTCACTCAGTCTACCATTAAACTGGGACACCTGCTTTTCAACACATATTTGTTCATCCAAATGAGGCTATGATTCAGTTTACCAGATATCAGTTTTCCATTGCCATCATCTCATATTGATCACTATAATCATCTAACATGAAATGGACTCGAACTCTAACCAATACTCCTGGACTCCTCAATTGCGCCTCATTCTCCATACCATTTGCCTATGTTGCATCAGTTGGTGAGATTGTGGTGGTTGAATGTATACAGAGGCGTAGCTTCATTTCACTGGGCAGATAATTATTGTTCATCCTCACCATCTGACGGCACGAAGTCTCCATGCTTAGTACGCCGCTTCATATGATCCTGACAACACTTCTAAATCTGGTATATCATCGTCGTCGCGATGTTCAGTCGGTTCATCAGATCATTCAGGACTCTCATTTGAGCCCCTCCAGAAAGCTGGTGGAGATAACTCGGTCTGTTATCATACCCATTGGGTCCAGTGGTCAGACGCCATGTGGGTGGAACTCTGAGTTGCCCCAGTCAGACAATCTGTGCAAATGCCTGCTGCTGCTCATTCAATACCCAGAACATCTGAGTTATTACCGCATGGTTTGCTGCTGCGAGATTGAGGCCTTTCCCACCCACTTTGGGTATAGATACAAACACAGAGGGATTTGGCGACTCTAGGAATTTGAGCTCCATTCCTGTATGCTCATTGTTGCCCATTTCTGCAAACAAGTAGAATATATCCAAATGATTCACAAAACACTTCATGAGCCACCACTTCAAATGATGAACTTGGCTTGAGAGAGAACAAAATAGCACCGCCTTTTGAGGAGGAGGTGCATGAGGGAAGGTGCTTTTAAGTCAACCATGTTTGTGTAGAAGTGCCTCATTTGATGCTTTGTTTCCATCAGGCTCAAGATACTCCACAGATTTGTTGATAAGCATTGGCAGAAATGTGTCTCTCAGCCATCAGATCATCGGAGAATCCACCCAAGTGTTGAGTGGTCATTTATCGTACCATTTGCCAGAAACATCATTCTAATTCTCAGTGTCTTCCAGTACCAATGAGTACCATGCCAGCCGCCTACTATATACCCTCCATGTTCCTGATGCACCCCATGAAGTGTATGTTTCCACAAGTGACTTCAGATTAGCTTGCTTGTCCTACTTCCTATCGGGATCAACATAGTGTGCTTTCTCCTTCGGTATCCGAAAAAGTAATTTCCAATTCGCGAGTTCCGATTATAACCATCTCCTGATTATCCAAGGCTTTGAAATTTGGATGTTCGGGTGTACCTCATCCTGTTAAGCAGTATGCTCTTCAGTCCGGATGGTATTCATCAAACTCTTCGCTGCGGAATATTCTGTATTAGCGCTGTGCTTGTCCATCACACTATCATCCTGTGGATCTTCAGGCGCATCTGAAAACAGCCACATCATCTGATAAGACCAGTCATCGAGTGAATGTAATTCCGGTCTTGCAGTGACTTGAAGTTTGAATCTAATCTTCACATTCATCGCAATTCTCCAGCCCAGGCTCTTTTTTATCTTGAACCAATAAGACTCATCAAATATCCCAAAACTCCATGAACTGTGTGAGAGCTGCTCATTGCTTGATGGTTTACCTCTGGATGTTAAAGTATTGTATGACACAAGGTAGATATTCCATCAGTTGTCCGGCTCTTTAATACTGTTAGTCTCATCTTTCTGGGTGCCATTCGCGTTTTCGGCGTGTAGGAAGTTGACAAGTTTGAATTTGGTTTCATTTGTCATTTCGTCAATGACGGGCTTGAAGGTCTCTACAAGTCCGGGCATAGTGAACACCAAGATTGGTTCATGGGCCGATATATGTGCTGAATGCCTGTGGGGCAGTGTTGTCTACATCTCCAACTGGCAGTGGGGCACAGAATTCAATCTCTGGAGCGGATACCACTCCCATTCTTAACCGACAATGCTGGGAAAGTTGTTGTCCGCCAAAATCAGCCACTCTTCAAGGGTTTTCCCCCATACAATGGACAGTGGCAACCCCATTACAACTTTCTTGGTCACCAATTTGGAAAGCATTGGTGCAGCAACCAAGGGGAAAGTATTTCCAAGACCCATTTCGTCTGCTGCCAGCGCTGCTGGTATATCCGCAGCCCAAACCCATCTCCTCATGATGAACCAGATGGCCCAAACCTGGTACACCAGAAACTTAGTACCAGGCAGGCCTGGAATTGAATACTTGTAGCCTGAAACACAGTCAGCTGTTGATTGTCAAATAAGATGCACATTCAGCAGCCTGACCGCCTCATCAGGACATTCATGTTCAATTTTGTTTTTGATTGTGTTGAGAACACTGCTCAAAACGGAGCCGGTATTTTCTGGATCGAGAATCACCTCGCCATCCACTTTCCTATGAACCTCTCTTGCACCATGATTAGTTCTCTGTCATCTTCAATGATCTCGTTCAGTTGCTTCTAGGTAGCTTGGGCTGATGGGCACCTACTCCGGCACTCATCAAATTCATCGCGATGTTAGGTATTTCAGAAACAATCATTTGGACCCAATGATATATGTAATAATATCAATTCTATTCACTCAATCAGAACTTACATTAATACTATCAATCACCTTTCCACCTGCCTTCTCACCCACCACTCTTTCATTTTCATTGGGTGCCTACAAAGTCTAAGTATACTGTTTAGCTGTGGGCATAACTAACTGTCACAAGGCTAGCAGGGATTATCTACACCATTCTCATTACATGCTCCGCATTATCCTTTCCTGTCACTGCCTTCATTTCTTCATCAAATAGTTTCACGTTGTGTCCCAGTTTCAACTTGAAGGCATTTCAAAGGGAACAGTTGTATCATATCTGACGATATAGAGGGTCAGTAATCATTTGCCCGGGTGCATATAATGTCATATACTCTTCATCTACTCCTTCTGGCATCAAGTTGCATTTGAATATCGCAGTCAGATAGTATGGTTTATTCGGGCAACAATTTTTTTTGATAAAATCAATCAACTCCTCCCAGTGCCTCACATCAGTATAATCATCTCAGAGTTCATTGCTGGATGTCTGATCATTGTTGCCATTTGGCACTCAACGAATTACAACCATGAAAGCAGTATTTCGCAACTGTAGGACGTTACCTCTCACTGGTTTGCCCGCTCGCTCTCCCAAATCTGTCTCTGGTCGCTTGTAGCCTCGCCTTCCTTTGATCCTCCCATCGCAAACCTCACTTGCAATTTCTTCAAAAACATCTCAACCCACTGTCGCCAAAGCCATTGGGTATTTTCGAAATATTCCAAAGGCAGCCAGGGCTCGAAAGTCTCCAAAACAACTGCAGCCACCGTCTCCCAGTGTAGGGGACCATCTCCCAACCATTTCCAATGGTTCTCTCCTGGGATAATGGACCGATGCTTCTTCTTGAGGAATCCAGCCACCTATACTTTCTTCCACTTGTTGAACGTACTAAAGTTGGGCTGCCCCATCTTATTGGCAAATTACTTTAAGGAGAATTCTGTTTGCTTCATGCTGATTGGGGCTATGACTTCGGCCCCATACACGTGCAGTGAATTACATCAGCAAAATGTAAAATGGTTCGGAAGTCATAACTCAATGACTCACCTGTTTTGAACAGCCACACCGATCCTTCCAGAAGCTCCCAGAAGCTCCCGAACAGGCTGAGTGCAACACAATGTGCCTCTCAGGTGCTCTGAGAGTACTTTCAGGTGCTCCTCAACAATCCTGACGTCGCGGAACGAAATACAAGAATATTCTAAAGAGTATCAAGTCGTCTTCAGAATGCTATAAAATCATGCCTTTAAGGTGGTAAAATTTCGGAGCTGCTGGGACTGCATCACTCGTCTCCAAGACGATTCCGGTGCACCTGGAGCCAGACTCTCCAGGAGTGATGATATATAATGTCTATATCGTAAAGTACAATTCGACAAACTATCTCACAGCTACACACCTGAATCAGGCATTCAAATCTAATTAATATACAGTCCAGTAGGTATCTGAATCAACATGATTATTTACAAGCCATACGCTATCGATGCCGCCCAATGCAGCATTCCCCCTCACCAGATGTGCCGGTCCAACTAATGGTCCAACGGGTACAATATGCACCTTATTCATTTGTTTGACAACCCAGATGAACCCGTCAACACAATCAGCCCAACCTTGAAGATCTTTGAACTTTGTTGGAATCACCACCGCATATTCTTGAGCAATAGGACGTAATACCCATTGTTGAGTCATCTGGCACCTCTTAGAAAAGGTCAATAATGCTTTCCCAGGTGGCAGGTGCTTCTGAAATTGGAGGATGTGATTCGGTGCGGTCCAGCTGAAGTATAATACAGGAAAAGAAGGAACTCGTGCTTGGAAGGTGTTATCGAGGTCATTCTCTTCACTTTGCGTATACTGGACCCAGATGTTATGAGATTCAGGCATGATCCCTTGGTTGGCATTGGTATATTCAACCTTGCAATCAAGTCCCCGACGCTCAACAGAAGTAGGGTTGTGAAATGGTTGACGGTAATACAACAGCCCATTCTGGAGTGTAATAAGTATACTGTCAAGGAGTACATTCTGATCGTATCCGAGCACGAGTCCACTAACTTTGTGTCCCCAGCCCTCTTCAATTTGCGCGCAGAATAGCTGTCCAAAGTTGGGAATTCCGAAGTCTTCTGATGCATCTCTGAGTGAGGTTAATTTGATACTTCTGCACACTCTGCGGACATGCGTTTCTCTCAAATGATATAACTGCTGTGATACAGGGCGGATGATGGGCTCGTTCTCAATAGTTTGGAGACGTAATACCTGGTCTCTTCGGGTCCTTCGCCGCAAATCGGTAGCAGACAGTAGGTTGAAAACTTTTGCCGAGTCAATATCGTACCAGCCTTGGAGTGCAAGATATGATAGTGTCTCCTCCATATAGTCAAGACCGGTACACTGGTCATTGTGCTTGAGCATCTGTCGAATGTAATTCACTTTATTTGTAGATCAATATGCCTCTTTCATGTTGGCGATATGTAGCCGTTCAGAAATATCGGTGGTGATATTGTCACTGGAACCCATTCGCCGAGTTGACTCTGAGATATGGCTCCCAAGATGCATCTTTGCATATCCAAAATTATTACTTGTTGTTCAATCGATTTCCGGAGCGCCTGAATGCCGATTGTCTCCCACCAAGCTTCAAACTCGATCAAACGGATGGAGAATTCCGTCTTGAACTGCTTCTGTCCATTCAAGGTGATGTCATGAATCTCTCTCTCCAGCTGGTTAGTGACCCACTCCGTATCCGCCAAGCTCCAGGTTGTGGCTTCTGTCTCAGCATCAGATAAGGGGATCTGACATTGCAGTCGCTTGTTGGCGGTCATGATTGCCGCTCCGTAAGCCTCGTCTTCGGAGGCTCCTTTCATTAGTGCAAGGCCTTTAGGGAATTTGCTTCTGGGACCGGTTGCCATAGTTCCGACTTCCTGCAATAGTTATCGCTGATTACGTTCGAATAATTCATCGAAAAGCTTGAGTTTAGCAGGTGTCACCTGATGGATTTCGTGCTCCAATCGCTCAATTGCCTTCTGACGATCAGCATCTGACCAAGTTGTGGCCGCTAGTCAGGCTCTGTTCAGGCGCACCTGAAATTGCCTACGTTTGGTTCTGGGAACCTTGTCAGCTCCATACACAATAGCCTCCATTGCAGCACGAAGCTAATGAATCTTTTGTGCGCGTAACTGATGGGATTCCGTTGCGAACTGGTCATCCACTTTGGCCTTCCCAGACTTCGACATTTTCTGTTTGCGAAAAATACCCTTGTTCTGGGAAAATCTCTTGAGTGCATAGTCTAGTGCTTTCAGCAATAGGTCCCAGTGATTTTGTTGCCTAACAAGTACAGAGAATTCACATAATGCCCACACAGCTCCCATTACCATTTCATGAGAGGCTGTTTCCGCCGCAGTTTTCCCTTCATCTGTGGAGCAGACAAGAATTGGAGCGCAATTCACTGCCAGTGTTCTGATCATCCCACAGATCTCTTTACCTTGCCAGGTGCCGCTTTTCAATGAATCGAATGGTTTAGAAAAGTGCTGGAGGCCAGGATATTGTGGCACCAATGTGAATCGATTGTGAAATTGATCCTTGACATTTCTAGCTTTCAGGTATTTGAACAGCCAGTACAATAGGTCTTTAACTAACCCCAGGAGCAGCTGATGCAATTCATCAGACTGCCAAAGCCGATAGACATTGCAGAGTGGGTATTGCCAGAACTGGTTGTGGATTGGGTGGACACCTAGAGTGTGCAGAGCATCAATATGATTGTCCTCCAGCAGCTCCGAGTGAATATGCTGGTCTCTTGAGTTATCTTGTGGTCGAGGAGTGGAATGCCCCATCGGCGCACGTTTAGGAATTTCACACATTGGGCATGAGCCATATGAGAATTGAACAATCATGACTTGCTCTGGATAATCCCCGACCCAGGCAGCCCAAGGATGGTAACATTGTCGCTGGAATCCATCTGCACAATCCCATTTCAAGCTGGGGCCAGTGATGTCAAGATGCCTGAGTTGAGACAGCACAGTTCCAACCATGGAATGCCATGCCTCATCAGTATTTTTGGCACCTTTCGGGGGACATGGGATCAGCCCGAGAAGGATTCAGGTGCGCTTTTTGGTTTACAGCAAATATCTTTTTGAATATTACCAATTGTGAGATACAGTGGCCAGCCATGCTGATTGCCCAAAGAATTGGTCAAGTAAGTCTTGTCGGATGCACAAATGACTGGCACAATGGTCACTCCAGCAGGAAGTTGATCCTGTGGATCCCACCACCAATCGCCAGTGTTAATCTCGCTGTAGATTTGATGACCCTCAGAGTCAGCGAGGCGCACTGGTTCAAAATCTAGGTCTGCCTGAAATGGGAGATGTACCAAAAGGAACTGGATACAATTGAAAATATCCCTGTAGAATAATGGTCTGAAGATATGTGAGTCATCTTCAATCCAACTATCATCATTGAGCCCGAAATCGAGTTCAGAGAGCAGCTTGAATAGGGCATCTGCCGATTGAAATGATTCGATTTTGAAGTTGTCCAGTCCACGCCTGAGATGTTGATCTATCCAGGTTTTCGTTTGTTTGCTAAATGACTGAACCTGCTGAAGGTCGTGAGCGGACCGAACTGGATGCCATGGATTTCCATTGTTCTGAGTACTTGCGATGCTTGTTGTACAATCCAGTTGCTTTGCCATATGCTGTCCCCCCCGCATTATCCAGTCCAACTACCTGCCTATGAGCCTTTGTCTTGGTTGGATCAGGGGTACAGGTGAGATCAGGCTACTGAGGGTCTATTGGGTCTGCATTGGGAGTATCTTCAGGTGGTGGTGCACCCAGTACATTGTCTATGAGTCGATCGTTAATTGGCAGTTTGTCAAAGGCCATTCAGGTGCACCTACTGTAGTCAAACCATGATGGCTCAGGGTGATGCCAGCCGGCAGGTGGTAGAACCCTGTTGGGTAATAGCCCTTCATTCATAGATATTGGGTGATATTGTTGATAATGAGCTTCCAGTCAGTTCTCGTTGCATAATTTCATTTTGCAGATAAAGCAATTAACATGTTTCCGGCGAGTGTTGACCATATTTGGGAAATGCTCTGTGTTCTGACGAATTTCGATGATGCTTCAGGGGGTATGGTTTGTTGCTGGATGTGAGCCTCAGGGATAGTGTTTGAAAGCGAGTTAACTCAGGTTAGCATATCACGTTCAAAGCCACATCACACCTTACGAAATGTAGAGGAGGGGTAAAACAAAGTCACCTCATGATCAGTTTGCTTCACAAACCAGGATAATATCTATCAAATTCTGCACAATGATGTTGCACATTATCTACTGAAAGTCTTTAGCACAGATAGTTTCTTTTGTCATCACTGCGATCAACTTTTAATACTGATTACCAGGTGCTACCACGATCGGCCTTATCATATACTACGTCATTGCAGCATTGTGTAGATTATGTCTACGCTCGAGCCTCAAGCAGCGCATAACATCAACTTAATACAATAAATAGGTAAGTTTCCTAGCTGGCTGCATGCCTGTTCAATGATCATCGAGAACTGATGGACTGGTAGGATGTTTTGTTCAGTAACGATCCTTGACCGGTAGGTGGATCCAAAGAAGGCAATGATGTTTACACAAGCAGCTTGAAAGGAAGCAATCACTGTTGCTGCTCGACGAACAGGCCTCATAGCGAATGAAGTAGTAGGTCGTACATACACATTAGGAGTGTAAAATGAGTAGTCATGCTAATCTTCAACCGGATATAATTCTTGTTGCTTTCCTGGCGGTATAATGTCATATCCCATCTATAACCTTTACAGTTATGAACCGAACAAAGGTGAGCTTCAATCCAAGATCCTAGTATATGTGTTCGAGCATATAGCAAAGAAAGGCAGGACGTGTGTGTTATGATTTCTTTTTCTCAGCTGGATTTCATGGGATCAAAGATGAAGTGAAACGCCTAAGTTTGTGACAAATAAGATGAATATAAGAGGCCTTCATTCCGCCGAAGGTCACTGCTACCTTCAATATTCCAAACTATACTCCGCTTCATTCGAAATCACCAATTGAATTGATTCTTTGATTAGTACCATCTTTTGTTCACATACGATGTCGACCAATGGATCTCCACCGAAGACAGCCAATATGGCTCCTCCGGGTGGGCAGTTTGGCTCATAACAACGCCCAGATGACAATGTGGGAGCATCAGATAATCATGCTGGAAATACACCTAACAAAGACACTCCATTCGGGCAACCCACAAATCAATTTCCTCCACCACCGGGGTATAGTTACCCGCCTTCGCAGCCTCCATTTCCAGGTGCTCCCCAGTTCTACCACCATGCCCATTCAACTTGACACCAAGCTCACAACCAAGCTCTGGTGCAACCCAAGGATATGCGAGTTATAGGCCACAGTGGCAAGGATACGGTTTCCCCCAAGGAGGATATAGTGGACTACAAATGTTCCCCCCTCGGCAATTCACCGGACAGGGGCCATCATCTCCAGGCACACATCGAGTGCCTCCAGCACTGCCTGGAAACATTCCAGTCATTCGGCCGACCTCTTCCGCCTCTACTCAGTACGGACAACTTGCAGGTGCTCCTGGAAGACCCCCCATTAGCCTCCCAACACAACGATTTCAGCCGGCAGCACAACTGTGCAGGACAGATGTTGCAGGGATTGCCGACTTGCCCCAATTTCCAGAGATTTCTTATGCGAATTCGATGCAGATGATGAGAGTGATTATTCATCGGACTTGGGTGGGGTTGAAGGCAAAGCCCCAATCAGCTTGAAGCAAACGGAATTCTCCTTGAAGCAATTTGCCAAAAGAATGGGGCAGCCCAACTTTAGTGCATTCAACAAGTGGAAGAAAGTATGGGTGGCTGGGTGTCTCGAGAGGAAGCATCGGTCCATTATCCCGGGACAGAACTGTTTGAAACAGCAGCATGATGGACTCCTGCACAGGCAGATGGCGGTTGCAGATTTTTTAGAGACTTTCGAGAAGTGGCTGTCCTTGGGAAACTTCGATAATGCCAAATGGATTCGGCGACAATGGATTGAGATGGTTCTGAAGAAATGTGTATGCGAGGTTCGGGAGTCGAGGAAGAAGGGAAGGCAAGGCAACAAGCGACCGGCAACGGATTTGGGAGAATGTGCGGGTAAAAAAGCGAGAGGTAACGTCCCAGAGTTGCCAAATACAACTTTCATGGTTGTAATTCTTCGAGTGCCTAACAGCGACACTGACGCAACATCCAGCATGCAATTCCAAGCTTCGTACACAGATGTGATGCACTGGGAGGAGCTGATTGATTTCATCGAAAATAATTGTTGCCTGAAAGAACCAAAATGTCTAACTGCGTTATACAATTGCAACTTGACTCAGGAAGAATCGGACGAAGAGTATATGGGATTATATGCACCGGGGCAAATGATGAATCACCCTCCATATGGTCAGATATTATACAACAGTTCCCTTTCAAATGCCTTCAAGTTGAAACTGGAACACAATGTGCAACTATTTTTGAAAGAAATGAAGGCAGCTATAGGAAAAGATATTGCCAAGCGCTTAATGAAACCAGCCAAGGTAATCCCCGCTAGCCTTGTTACGGAAAGTTATGCCCATTGCTAATCCGTATACTTAGACTTCGGAGGAATCTGATGAAAATGAACGAGTGGTGGATGAGGAGACAGGTGGGAAAGAGATTGATAGTATTAATGTAAGTTCTGATTGAGTGAATAGAATTGATTATATACCACATATCATTGGGTCCAAATGCTTGTCTGTAAGATACATAATATCGCGATGAATTTCAGGAGCGCCGGAGTATGAGCCCATCTGCCCAACTGACCTCGGAGTAACTGAAAGGGATTATTGAGGACAAAAAGATGATCGACCAAGATTCAAGAGAGGTTCAGGAGCAAGTGGAGGATGGCAAAGAGGTCCTCGATCCAGATATTACCAGTTCAGTCTTGTGCACTGTTCTCAACACAATTAACAACCAATTTGAACACGAGTGTCTTGATGAGGTGGTCAGGCTGCTAAATGCCCAACCGATTCGGCAATCATCAGATGACCGTGTTCCAGGCCACAAATATTCAATTCCAGGCCTGCCGGGAACTAAGTTTCTGGTGCACCAGGTGTGGGCCATCTGGTTCTTCATAAGGAGATGGGTTTGGGATGCTGATATGCCAGGAGCACTGGTGGCAGATAAAATCTGTCTTGGAAAGACTTTCACCTCAGTTGCAGCAGCAATGCTTTGCAAATTGGTGACTGAGAAAGTTGTTATGGATTGCCACTGTCCATTTTATGGGGGAATACCGTTGAAGAGTGGGTGATTTTGGCACACAACGACTTTCCTGGCATTGTCGGTGAAGAATGGGAGTGGTATCTGCTCCAGAGATTGAATTCCGTGCCCCGCTGCCTGTTGGAGATACAGACACACCACCTCACGGGCATCCGGCACTTATATCGACCCATGAACCAATTTTGGTAGCCACAATTCCCGGACTGGGAGAGACCTTCAAGACTGTTATCGACGAGATGACACATGGAACCGATTTCACACTGGTCAACTTGTTGCACTCCGAAAATGCGAATCTCACCCACGAGGATCTGAACACCAGCATTGACGAGCCGGAAACCCGATGGAATATCTACCTTGTGTCGTATGATAGCTAAACATCAAAGGAGAAACCATCTAGCAATGGCCGGCTCTCACACTGTTCATGGAGTTTGGGCATTTTTGATGAATCTCATCGGTAGAAGACGAAGAATAGCATGGGCTGGCTAAATGCGATGAATGCAAGAATTGGATTCAAACTTCATGTCACTACAATGCCGGGATTTCATTCACTCTATGACTGGTGTTATCAGGCAATGTGGCCGTTTTCAGGTGCGCCTGAATATCCACAGGATCAGACCTTGATGGAAATGCATGGCGCCGATGCACTATATTGCTCTGAGAAGAGTTTGCTGCATGCCATCCGGACTGAAGACCAAGATGCTCAACAGAATGCGGCACACCAAATGATCCAAATTGCAAAGCCCTGGATGATAAGGAGGTGGTCAGAATCGAAACTCGCAAGTGGTAAACCCCTGGTTCAGATACCGAAGGAGAATGCACAGCTTGTTGATCTCAAACGGACTGAGCACAAGCAAACTAACCTCAAGACCCTTGTGGAGAGATACACTTCACGGGGTGCTTCAGGAGCATGGAGGGTACATAGATGGCGCCTGGCATGTTTCTCATTGGTATTGGGAGACACCAAGGATCAGAATAACGTTTCAGGATAATGGTATACTGAATGGCCACTCGACACTTGGGTGGATTCTCTGATTTTCCGATGGCTGAGAGACACATATCTGCCAATACTTGTCAAGGAACCTGCAGAGTATTCTGAACCTGACAAGGACGAAGCATCAAATGAGGCGCTCCTGCACGAACCCGAAAGTAATAAACGCGCCTTGCCTAGTCCACCTTCTCATCAACAGGCAGTGTTATTTTGTCCTCTTTCTGGCCAAGTTCGTCATTTGAAGTGGTGGCTCACAAAGTTTTTTGCGGATCATCTGGATATTTTCTACATGTATGCAGCAATGGGCCACGATGAGAGCACAGAAATGCAGCTCAAATTCCAAGATTCGCCAAATTCCTCTGTGTTCGTAACTACACCCAAAGTGGATGGGACAGGCCTCAATCTCACAGCAGCAAATCATGCGGTAATAACTCAGAAGTGCTGGGTGTTGAATGAGCAGCAGCAGGCATTAGCATGGGTTGTCCGACTGGGGCAGAACAGAGTTCCACACACATGGCTATTGAACACAGGACCCAATGGTTATGATAATAGAGCGAGTGATCTCCACCAGCTCTCTGGAGTGCCTCAACTGAGAGTGCTGCATGGTCTGATGAACCAACCGAACATCACGACGACAATGAGATATCGGATTCTGGAGTGTCGTCAGGACCATACGAAGCAGCTTACGTAGCAAGGAGACTTCGTGCCGTCAGATGGTGAGGATGAACGATCATGATCAGAGCAGTGAAATCAAGGTACCCCTCATTAAACATTCAACCAACACAATCTCACCAACTGATGCAACATAGGTAAACGGTATGGAGAATATGGAGGAATTGAGGAGTCCAGGAGTATGGGTTAGAGTTCGATTCCATTTGGTGTTATATAATTATTGTGATGAATATGGGATGAAGTCAATGGAAATCAGACATCTGGTATACTGAATCACAGTCTGAATTGGATACACCAATATGTGATGAAGAGCAGGTGCACCAATTTGATGGTGGACTAAGTCAAATTCCGCGGTGCCGTATATTCTTTTGTGAGAATCTGTCGAAGCTGCGCATTTTCATTGTATCTTCTCCGTGTGGATTTGTGGTAACGATATCTGCGAACGCAATCCCCGTTTTCAGGTGCGCCTGAACCTCCAAGTTTGATTCAAATTATTGAACGCGTGTCTATTTGAGGCGCACCGGATACTACAGTCATGAAAGAATTCGGGATATTCAATGAATCAACCATGTTGACTGATTGTCAGTCAATTGCCCAAGAGAATCGCTGTCAACTTCTCGACCGTCCTGAGACAGATCCAGCTCCGAATAACTGATCATGCTGGGATAGAAAGACTGTCTTAGCGATCTCGAGTTGATGTATTGTATCCTGAAACACTGCTCGCGTATTCTGGGCTTACTCGAAGCATGCAGCCGAGCATTTCCTCCCTCTGGAATGAAGTTCAGGCACACTTCAATGGCACTATACTGTCGAGTATGATAGTCTCAGATTTGACACCGCATGCATATTCCATTCAACGGCCGAACTTGGCAAGCCGCCACTCATTATTATCATATGCTCCCACTCCCAGGAGTTTCTCTGAACGATTCATTTTGCTCCATTCGAAGCATATTTTCTTCATTCCTGAATGCTTTCAATCTGTGCCTGCCAGCAAACACCGAGAGTCATCTTTCAGACACGAAACTTTTAGGTGCAGGCGCAGCTCATCCCGCTCGGGCAAAGCTAATATCTGAATCTATGCTTGATCAGTATGTGATGGCCACAGCTTATATGCCATAAATGTCATGCTCCATGTCAGCCTATCCTTTAGAGGAAGGTGTCCACAATACGCATACGGTAGATGCACAGCCCTGGGCGATAAGTTTCGACACTTAACTGGATTTTGACTAAGAAGTATGTTCAGACCTATACATTTCCCAGATCCTGCAATAGCTTCTGTCTTTTGGGCTCCATAATCGAGCTGCAGCTTGAGAGAGTGAACCTCAAAAGACAGCTTCTGCTCAGCAATTCTGCAGATGTCTGGCAACTCCCGCTCCCTTGTATACCATACTTCCTCGAATAGGCTGCAATTCACAGCGCTTCTAATGCAGACTTAACTACATTTTGACTAACTTGTATGTTTGGGCCACCAAAAAACTGTATCTTAAAATAGATTGTGTGAACCAATTTCCATCAAGAGAGCTCGAAGAGATAGAAGCTGAATGGCAGTCTCTACTCAGCGGCTCAATCGGTGACCGGCAAGCTCCCGCCCACCAAATATCTTGAATGCCTAAAGTTCGTGACAAATCATAAACCGTCAATATCTGAATTCCGCTAACGTCCAATCCCAAGAGTGCATGAAGAACAAATCGTGACGAAAGCTCGAGTTAAGAAAGGGCAGTTTCTGAGAGTACAAGTAATTGTCAAAGTAAGGCAAGCCTGCAATCACAGCCATTACAATGAATTGTATCCTGCATGCCAATTCCATGCTTGATGAACCTCAATTGGCCAGAACTGCATGCTGTTATTCATCTTTCCGCTGTCAGATGAACCCTCATGACGCATTCATATCATTCTTGTGCTGTGGTTTGAACCCCAATATTTAGGTAAAATCAACAGTGTAGCATTGAGACTCAAAATGAGTTTGTGATTAAATGATATGGCATTTACAAGATAGTATGCTTAACATCCTAATGTGAGTGACTATTTATGACCCATTCGCTAGCAATCTTGGCATTGATGAGAACTGGAATTGATTAGATTACCACTGAACCTTCATCGTACGTTTACAGTTCTTTCTCCATGTTGAATCTCTCCTTTCTGACCTCAAATTCTCCCTCTTCTCTTATACTGACTGCAGACATATTGTGATTCAGCTGACTCAGACCGCTGAAAGTCAAGTTCTGCACACGACATTGCCTAGTCGACCGCTAACTTTGCTGCAGAATGCTAAAACAACAGAGGTATCATGAAAATAGGGTGTTCTTCTGACTTGTATACCACATTCGGAGATTCATATTTATCCACTATCAGCAACAAACTCAGTTTGAACCCATGTAACTTCAACTGTTGCCACTGACCATGGTCCCAACTCTATCCTCCGTCCAAATTCTGCAAGATTCTTCAACACACAGACAATTCTGTGCCATGCGGTCACCACTCACATGCCCAAACAAGAGGTATAAAGACCTACCGTCGGTGGAGTCATATGCAGGGGCGATCATGATCAACCCAATTCCCAGTATTCCTTATGCCCGGCCCTGGGAGTTGGTTAGTGATACAACCATGTCAATATCTCGAGTTCTTCAGGTGCGTCTGATTCACTTCTAGGTGTATTGGCTTAAACCAAGTTCCAATTCTTGCATCAATAGCGGACTTGGATACGAGTGCTAACATTCGGGACTTGGGGGCAAGAAGAATCCCTCTAGTCCAGTGCACCTGCCACTTCATAAATCACAACAATGAACGAGCATCAACAATATTAATATGAACCGCTGACATGTCTTCCGGGCTCTTTCCAGGCACGCCTCGAATTGCATCCCCCTCAACCGCATGTTACTTTGTTGCTCTATTCTCCCGTTATTCTGTTAACCTTCGTTCTTTTTTTTACCGTTATATACTTCTTTCTACATTCCCCAACTTTACTTCATCCAACATGGAATCTACGGCCAGCCAGGTGAGGAATCACTATTCACGGAAGAATCAATAAGCCCACCTTGAGAAAGCATTTGCACATCCATTGCAGAAGACAGACAATCTTCATTGCCGATCAAATGATTGACCTTCCCACCCAACCTTCGAGTATAGTGTTGGTGATAGCTAATGTCCAGTCTATGATTCTGATGAAGCAGGATGATAACGATACCAATCGGGAGATCAGTGAAAACGCTAATGAAGACCTTTGAGAGTCCACCTTGTCATCCAATATCCAAGAAGACAATTTGGACCACCAGCAGGAGGTCCTACATCGGGACCTGGCACGCCGTGATAAGACAATACGAACTACAAGGGTGCCACCACCAACAAAACGGAGCTATGCAGATACTGTCATTGCCCGCACTTCACTTCCAAATCTGGAACATCCAGCCAGGGCCATGGTACCACCATTGCTCAAACGCCAAAAGTCATCCATCAACATATCACGCGAGTCTGACATTGTACAGGCGCTCCCGCTTCCCAAGGCTGGTGGAAATCACAATATGCCTCAACACAAGCCCGGTGGTGGTGATCACAACGTTCCCCAACACCAAAAGGCTACTTTTGAGGTAGCGAAATGGTTCATGGAGGCAATTGTATGCACCAAGACTGCCTGGCCAATCATTTCTGATGAGAAATACTCGATGGTTGACGAAGCTTGGCAACTAGCCATTGAAGCTCAGGATTGTCAGCGGGCATTAGCAGGTGCTCCGGTAGGTGCACCATCTGTGTGTAAATTGCCTGGTGGTCCATCTCTTAAAATCGACCCGCAAACCTGAGAAGCTGTATGTGTAAATTATGTTTTCTGCTCCTCGATTGGACTTATGACGATGCTAAAACCCTAAAATATTCATGGTTGAAACTATAGATTAGTACCATTCGAGGGCTTTTGGCAGATGGATCTCGTCGAACTATTGTTCGAAGTTACCGGTTGGATTTAGGATCAGTGACTGAGCCTCAAATACAGGTTACGGAGCTCCTCTGTGACGATGCTTATCTCTCGAAGGTCATCGATTATAAGAAAGCCTGGTTCACGTGGATGGAACTGCTTGACTTAATCTACCATCGATTTTTCTTCACCGCCAATAGCTTGGGGTGACAACCAACCACATTGCAATTCTTTCAACCTCTCACACCGCAGACACCAGCGCTTGTAGCCGCAGCTATTCAATGTGCGCTGTCTGAGTATGCCACTGGAAAGAAGGTTACAGTTATGTTTTCTCAAGATGAATATCGAGGTAAATTTTACCCTTCCATGGTGATAGATTGAATTACTGCAGATGCCATTGCACTCATCACAATTACACATGGTGGGGCTGCTTCATACCCCCCCCCCCCCATCCCCCCCAATGGTGCTCCTCCGCTATAATAGGCGCTCCTCAATCCCTGTCGGCGCTCCTGAGTCTCGAATGGCACTTCGATATGTCATTCAGCGCTCCATACTGCCTTTGCTCGCGGCGCTCCTCCTCCAGGATGGTCGCTCCTCAATCACCTCCTCGACCTCGAATAGAAGCGACTCTATTTCATTCCACACTCGTTACCTCTCTCCACTTTCAGCGCTGCTCAGCATGGATGGGCTGCTCCGCTGGATATGCGCTCCTCAATCCCCGTCAGCACTCCTTGGCCTGGATTTTCGCCCCTCAATTTCATTCTGCGCTCCTCCATCACCATCAGCACTCCCCTTGCCGAGCTCGAACTCCAAATCAGGTACTCCTCATTTCGTGGTGGTGCATCTCGTTTTCCCCCGAATTCGACATATCTGCATTTCAAGCCCCATTTTGATTCACCACTCACTAACCTCAATCCCAATCTTTTAGATATCACAAATCGAGCCATACCACATTGGAATTCAATTTCACCCACTCACCAGGCCGGAATGATTCGGAAATACAAGGAGCTCCTCCAGCTTCTTTGGGCCATGGATGAATTGTATGTTCCTGCGTTTGTCGGCCCTGATGAGATTGGAGATTTAGCGGATGATATTGAGACTATGTTCGATTGCATTCCGATCGCTTAATCAGGTTAATGTTTCAGTTTTACCTACTATCATTTTTGAATCACTCGTCATTTTCTTTGGTTCTCCTTAATGTAGCGATGCAAACAATAGAATGTTGAATGAGATGCTGGGTACTATAGTATGATTGAGAAGTTGATAATAAACAATAATCTATGCATCATACGTGGAGGGTATTCATAATGCTCGTGTACATTCAGATATCTCCCGCAGTGCTTCGAGTGAATATCCCTAAGAACGTGGCATATCTCAGAGTTAGTTTGGGATTCCCGCATTGGTTGGGCGAAAGTTCCAGATGCTCCCAAACTTCTCACAACTGCTCGCATGGTGCTCCCGTACCAGTCATCAGAGATCCCAATTACTCCGATGGCCGGCCAGAATTCCCTCCTAGGGTCCGGTTCTCTCCTGAAATTGACACTTCTAAGTTTACACTCCGCCTTTTCTCACACACTCCTGGAGGCTCCCAGTGACTAAAATACATTTTGCTGATGTATTGCTCTCAGAATCTGCATCAAAGTCGTCATAAGAAATCTCTGGTACTGGGGGCAAATCTGCAAACCCTGCACCGTCTGTCGAGCATGGTTCTGCAGCTGGCTGAAATCGTTTCGTTGGGAGGCTAATGGAAGGTCTCCCAGATGCGGCAGGAATCTGTCCTTATGGAGTAGTGGAGGAAGATGTCAGCCGAATGACTGGAATGTTTCCAGCCTGTCTTGGAGGCACTCGTGGTGTGTCTGGCAATGACGGCATCTATCATGTGAATTGCTGAGGGGGGAACACTTCAGGTCCACCATGACCCCCTTAGGGGATGTCGTATCTTTGTCATGATGCCCCATAATTTGGATACTCATGGGTTGCACCACCCGAGCCTGGTTCCGAGCTCGGTGTCATGTTGAATGAGGCAAGATGGTAGAACTACGGAGCGCCTTGAAATGGTGGCTACAAAGCTGGGTAACACTACCCCGGTAGTTGATGAAATTGATTCTGAGGTTCCCTGAATTGAGTGTCTTTGCTTAGTGTATTTCGAGCATTATTATCTGATGCTTCCACATTGTCATCTGGCCGTTGTTGTGATTCAAACAGCCCACTCATTGAAGCCGTATTGGGTGTCGTCTGCAGAAATCCATTCATTGACATCCTATGTGAACAAAAAACTTTGGTACACAAATTTTCAATTCAATGGGTGATATTGAGTGAAGCTGAGTATGGTTGAGAATATTAAAGGTAGCAGTGATGTTCGGTGGAATGGAGACATCTTATATCCATCTTATTTGTCACGAACTGCGGTGTTTCACTGAATCTTTGTCCCATGAACCCCGGCTGAGACAAAGAAATTATGATCACACACATCCAGCCTGTCTTTGTTACATGGTTGAATTCATACACTAGGAACTTGGATAGAAGCTCACCTTTTTCAGTTCATGACAGTAAAGGTCATAGAAGGGATTGGACATGATTTCTCCAGGAAACCAACAAGCACTATATCTGGTTGGATGGCTAGCATGACTAAGCATTGTACACTCAAAATGTGTGTGTACGACACACTATTTCATTGAATATGAGCCCTGGTACTCAAGCAGCAACATTGATTGCTTTCGTTTGAGCTCCTTGTCCAAACTTTATTGTCTCCTCAGGATCCCAATACTGGTAAAGGATCTTTACTGACCAAAGCATCCGACGAGCCAATCCATTCTTGATGATCATTGATCAGGCATACAGCCAGCCACTGGGAAACTTACCTATTCATCCTATTGAGCTGATGTTATCCGCTGCTTGAGGCTCGAGTGTAGACATCATCTCCACAATGCCGCAATGACGTAGTATACGATAATGCCGATCATAGTAGCACCTGATAATGATTATCAAAAGTTAATCGCAGTGATGACAAAAGAAACTTTCTCTGCTAACAATTTTCAGTAGATATTATCCTAGTTTCTGAAGTAAACTGATAGTGAGGTGACATTGAATTACCCCTGCTCTACATTTGGTGGAGTGTGATGCGGCTTTGAAAGTGATACGCTAACCTGAGTTAGCTTGCATTCAAACACATATCCCTGAGGCTGAAATCCAGCAACAAACCATACCCCCAATAGCACCATTGAGATTCGTCAGAACAAAGGGCATTTCTTGAGGATGGTTGACACTTGCCGTAATCATATTGAATAACATATCGGCAAAAAGAAATTGTCCCACGAGAACAGACTGGAAGCTTACTATCAACAATCTCACCCAATGTCAATGAATGAAGGGCTATTACCCAAACGGATTCTACCACCTGCCAGCTGGGATCATCCTGAGCCATCACAGTTTGAAAACAGTAGGTGCACCTGAATAGCCATCGACAAGATGTTGATTAATGATTAACTCATCGACAACATACCAGGTACACAACCACCTGAAGATACTCCCAATGAAGAACCTATAGACCCTCAGCAGCCTGATCTCACCTGTACCCCTGATTCAACCATGACAAAGACTCATAGACAGGTAGTTGGAGTGGAAACTGTTGGGGGGAAAGAGTATGGCAAAGCAACTGAATTGTACAACAAGCATTGCATGTACTCAGAACCATGCAATACATGGCATCCATTTCAGTCCACACACAACTTTCAGCAGGATCCGTCATTTCACCAACAAATGCAAACCTGGATTGATCCACATCTCAGATGTGGACTGGACAACATCAAAATCAAATCATTCCAATCAGCAGATGCCTTACAACAGCTCCTCTCTGAACTCAATTTTGGGCTTGGCAATGATAGTTGGATTGAAGATGACTCACATATCTTCGGAACATTATACTACAGGGATATTTTCAAATATATCCAGTTCCTTTTGGCACATCTTTCATTCCAGGTGCACCTCAATTTTGAACTGGTGCAGCTTGCTGACTGTGAGGGTTGTTCAATCTACAGCAAGATGAACACGGGTAATTGGTGGTGGGATACAGAGGTTCAACTTCCTACCAGAGCGACGAATGTTCCAGTCATATGTCCATCCAACGAAACGCACTTGACCAATTTTTCAGGCGACCAGCCTTCCTAGATGCTTGATTTGACAATTCGTAATATTTGAAAAGAAATCTGCTGCACACCTAACATGAGCACCTGGATTGTTGTCAGGGTTAGCCCATGTCCACCAAAAGGTGTGAAAAACATTGACGAAGCATGGCATTCTGCAGTTGGAACTGTGCTGTCTTCACTGAGGCATCTTGACATCACTGGCTTAGGCTTCAAATGGGATTGTGCAGATGGATTCCAGCAACAATCATACCCTCTGTTGGCTGCCTGGGGCGGAGATTGACCAGAACATCTCATGGTTGCTCAAGTCTCATATGGCTCATGCCCAATGTGTAAATAGCCTAAAGGTGCGCCAATGGGTAATTCATCTTTTCGACCACTTGATAACTCAAGAGACCAGCATAATTACTCGGAGCTGCTGCAGGACAATAATATTGATGCTCTTCACACTCTAGGTGTCCACCCAATCCGCAATCAGTTCTAGCAATACCCTCTCTGCAATGTCTATTGGCTTTGGCAGCCTGATGAATTGCATCAGCTGCTCCTGGGTTTAGTTAAAGACTTATTGCACTGGCTGCATAAATACCTGAAAGCTAAAATTTGCATGAATCAATTTAACAATCAATTCACATTGGTGCCACGATAACCCGTACTCCAGCACTTCTCTAAACCATTCGATTCAGAAGTGATGCCAGGAAGCACTGGGCAAGGTACTCAATGCCACTGTCAAGAAAATAAGGATCTGCGCTTGATCAACAAGGTGGTGGAATGGCGAAATCAAAGAGAGGAGGAGCCAACTGGGGAGAGAAAAGAGAAAGAGGCACAGATCTGCGGCAGCAGCCCAGGCCAATGTTCAATTGCAGAAGTCGATTCAAAGACCAAAAGACAGGATGTGGAATGACTACCAGAAGAACCTGAAGGGAGCTGAGGACTGGAGAGCGGTGAAGTTCACCAACCCACTGGTAGGAGCGACGGTGGATTCCCTGACAGACCGAGATTGGAAACAGGCAAATACCATCACCGAGAAAGAAGAGTTGCTGAGACAATAGTCCTTTCCCCTGAATGAGTACGACCAGTACTTCAAACTACCCCCGGCGGGGCAAGCGTACCAGTTCGTCACTGAGCAAGCTGTCAAATGAGCTGTCATCACCCAGTCAATCGGGAGCGCCCCAGGCATGGACAAGTGGTTTTGTCAAGCTGTACGCCTACCCTGGGAGTGGGAGAAAATGCGAATCGTGGAACTAGAAAAGGTAGTTGTCCGAACCGGCCAACACACAGCTGTCTGGAAGCAGGTGAGCAGGGTCGTAATCCGCAAGCTAGAAAAGGACAACAACACAAAACTCAATGTGTATCGCTCCAATTCTCTACTAAGCTGCATGGGGAAAGTTGTCGAAAAAGTGGTTGCAGAGCTACTGGCTGGAGAGGCTGATAGAAGAGGACTGCTTAGCGACGGCCAGAACGGGAGAAGACAAAGACGGTCGGCAATCGACGCGGCGGCAATCATGGTCGACAGAGCACATATGGTAAGGAGAAACGGCCAGATATCTGGCGTACTCCTGATGGACAGCAAGGCAGCTTTTCCAAGCGTAGGGAGGGGGAGACTTATCCACACAATGAGAGACAAGTGGATGAATGGAGACATCAGACGATGGAGGGCAAGTTTTCTCACAGACCGAACAGTCAAAATTGTAATCAAGGGCAATGTTGTAAAGCAACAGACGGTGGAACCATGTATACCACAGGGTTTACCGGTGTCTTTGATCCTCTTCGCCATTAAAATGATATGGTTCATAAATTGGGTTGAGAAGATGGTCGCCGGAGCCGAAGGCCTGTCGTTCGTGCATGATGTCAGATGGGTGGCGACAGGCAACAACATCAACCAGGACGTTGGAAGACTCGAAGCCTGCGCTAGAGTGAGCATCGACTGGGTGGAAAGACGGGAGCTGGAGTTTAACACCACAAAGACCAAAAGGGCACTCGTCATTGGTAGATGAGGCCAGAAGAGGCACCTGCGTCCGAAGCTAACAATGAAGATATGAGTGCGGAATGGCTTTGTCAGGTTTAACAGAGAAGTGACCCGGTGGCTGGGGGTCAGGATAGACGCCCACCCAACGTTCAAGGAGCATCACAACCAATGCATGAAGAAATCTAGAGCGGCAGAAGCACGACTCCGGTCACTCATAGGAACGCATGGGGTCGAACCAACACGTGCGAGAGTTGTCCAGATAGTATGCGTCCAGGCCATCGGGCTGTATGGAAGCAAGCGCTGATGGGATCCAAAGGATGGCCGCCGATGAGACGACCTGCAGCTACTGCTCAATCAACAAGGCAAATGAACCCTGCGCGCACTGCTGACAACTCCGAGAGTCACACTAAGGAAATTCTCAGGGCTCACTCCTGCAGTGGTAGCCCTGGATGCCAGACAACAGCGGTTTGTATCAAGGCATACAAGCTCGTGCAAAGGGTCCAAGGCGAAAGAGCTTTCTGATTACCCTACACCTGGTGCACCGGAAGGCAGAATGGCCGTGATAGAGCACGCGCGCAGCATCGGAGTAGAGACGATGTGCTGGCCAGACCCAGGGGAGAAGCCAGTGGTCAGGACCACTATGATGGAAGATGATGCCGTGGCCAAGAGAGCTTCTGAGCGATGGGCAAAAGAAAGGAAAGCAGGCTGAAATCTGGCACGTGGACATGGTGGATGGATGGATCATGAACGGACAATGAAAGAGTAGGAGCGGCAGTAGTGTATTGAAACCGAGACTGCTGGACGGTATACCGCAGCAAACTCAGTCAGGGATGAATGGAGGTTTTCGACGCTGAACTCTGGGCAATCAAAGTCGCACTCAGAATGTCCGTTTCAAGAGCAGAGGCGCTACGAGCACACTGAGTCACAACAGTGGCAGTGTTTAGTGATTTGCAGGCAGCCATCAGACGGACGGCCCGCCTGGCCCCAGGGCCAGGGCAGCATCTACCAAGAGCAATCAACAATCATGCTAGGGCCCTCCGCACCCACGGCATCGAAGCAGCAATCCACTAGGTTCTGGGACACTCGGTCATCCCCAGGAACAAAGAGGCTGACCACCACGCAAACAAAGCACAAGAAGACCGACGCTACACTGTCCGCAAGTGGATATACATCTCGGCAGCAAAAAGAGCGATGCTGATCTCCAAAGGGGAAGTGGTGGCGAAGGAGGTGTGGGAGGCCAACAAGTGCTCCAAACACTACAGATATAGACTGAAGGGGAAAGCTGGAATCCAGAGATCCGTCCTAATGACAAGTGGGAAAGCATTGGTGACTACGTTCAACTGCGCGGAGTGCGGCCATGCGCCAGTTGGAACGTACCTAATGCGATTTGGACGCCGAGAGGAAGACAAGTGCTGGAGGAGCAGAAGGAGAATGCTGCAGACATGGGAGCATCTCTTTTGCCACTGCAGCCGGTGGAAAGTCCAGCAGCCAGGGCTTTGGAAGATGCTGGGAAATGCCATGAAATGGAAAGTAGACAGATGCAGGCATGTGCAAATCTCTGAGCTTTTCTCCATGGAAGGATGCGATCAAAAGGTGATGGACTTCCAGGCACCGACTGGGATCGGGAAGTTCACGCCAAAACCAGCAGAGGAACCGGGGCAGGAGGAGCAAGGGCAAGGTTGAAGGTGTTTGGACCGGGGACGGTCTGTCTCTTGTTTCGTCAATCTCTCTGGTCTCTGTTTGTTTCCTTGTCTCTCTTTGTTTTCTTTCTCTCTAATCGTGTACACTAGTTTGATTTTCCTTTATCACAGGGGAAGATGGGTAACAGGTGGGAGCTCTGCCATCTTGCCAGCTCGTCCGGATGGGGAAGGGCAGTTTTAGATTCGGTCATACTCTGATTAGAGTGCATACAGTATGAATAGAACAATCAAAACCATTCGATTCATTGAAAAGCGGCACCTGGGAAGGTAAAGAGATCCGTGGGATGATCAGAACACTGGCAGTGAATTGGGCTTCAATTATTGACCGCTCCCAGGATGCTGGGAAAACTACAGTGGAAAACGTCTCTGATGAAATAGTAAAGGGAGCAGTGCGGACATTATGTGAATTCTCTCTACTTCTTAGCCAACAAAATCACTCAGATCTATCTCGCAAAGTACTAGACGATGCATTTACGCAATTTTGCCAGAAGAAGGGTATTTTTCGAGTACAAAAAATATCGAAGTCTGCGAAGGCCAAAGTGAATGACCTGTTGGCAAGTGAATCCCATCAGTTATGCGAACAAAATGTTTCTAAGAATTGTGCTGCAGTGGAAGCCCTTGTATATGGGGCTGAAAAGGTTTCAACAACAAAACGTACGCAATTTCAGGTGCGCTTGAACAGAGCCCGACAAGCCGGAACCACTTGGTTCAATGCCAATTGTCAGAAGGCAATTGAGCAATTGAAGCGCGAAATACGTCATTGAACACCTGCTGTAAGCGAGATTTTCGATAAATTATTCGAACATAATATGTGACAACTATTGCAGGAAGTCGGGACTAGAGCAACTGATCCCAGAAGCAAATTTGCCAAAGAACTTGCCATAATGAAAACTGGCGCCAAAGATGAGGCCTGCGGGGCAGCAAACATGGCCGCCGACAAGCGACTGCTATTTCAGATCCAGCTATCCGATACTTAGACAGAAGCCACTACCTGGAGCTTGGCTGATATGGAGCGGGTCACTAACCAGATGGAGAGAGAGATATATGGCATCACCCCAAATCAAGAGAAGCAGTTCAAGATGGAATTCCCAATCCACTTGATTGAGTTTCAATCTTAGTGGGACACCATCGGCATTCAGCTGCTCACGAAAACCATTGAACAATGCATGATACATTTCAGATATCCAATGATGCATCTGGTGAGCCCTGTATCAGAGTCAATCTGGCGAATGGGTTCAGGTAACAATTTTACCACCAATATTTCTGAACCGCTACATATCGCCAATGTGAAAGAGGCATATCAATCAACCAACAAAGTCAATTGTATTCGACAGGTGCTCAAGTACAATGACTGGTGTACCAGTCTTGACTATATGGATGAGCCTCTGTCATATCTTACTCTCCAAGGCTAGTACCATATTGACTCTGCAAAAGTTTTCAACCTTCTGTCTGATACTGATACACAGCAAAGTACATGCAGAGCCCATCTGTTATGTCTCTCAACAATTGAGGACAAGCCCATTATCTGCCCTCTATCACAGCAGGTATATAATTGGAGAGCATCGCATGTCCACGGAGTGTAGTGTTAGCAACGGTTCCAGCCGACAACAACGGTTCCAGCCGACTACAACGGTTCCGGGTAAGAGTTGAAACCGGAACTGAACTGTTGCAATGGGTCCTACCACACGAAAACCCGGAATGTTGCAATTGGGCCGGTTTTACCACCAGAAACCCGGCATTTCAACCTCACAACTTTGGCACAAATTAAGTATCTGAGTTCTGATCGTATTGTGACATGATTAATATGTAGATTATGCAGAGCTAGCTGCTCTTTCACCTCCCGCTTTCAAAGTTGCGATCCAACTGATATTCGTTGAGTCGCTTTGGAAACCCCGCCAATTTCACCGTAAATTGAGGCTTTCATCACAGCAACTCAACTAATATTGGTCGGATCACAAATCTGAAAGCAGGAGGTGAAACAGGAGCAAGTTGTGCACAATCTATGTATTGATCAAGTCACGATACGATCAGAGCTCTGATACTTAATTGGAGGCAAAGGGCCAGGTACCGTAATATGGAACGGTGGTCCGGGTGCAACCCGGGCAAAAATTGCCATGTTTATGTCCGGTCCGGGTAACAACCTGGTGCTAGTCACCCAGATCGGGTCGCTTGGTGATTACTGACCCGGACTGGGGCCTTTGGGTCGGTCCCTACCCGGACTGAAGCCAGGTAACCCGAACCCATTGCTAACACTGGCGGAGTGTGCAGAAGTGGCATATTAACCTCACTCAGAGATGCATCAGAAGATTTCAGAATTCCCAACTTTGAACAGCTATTCCTCGTGCAAATTGAAGTGGACTGGGGATACGAAATTAGTGGACTCATGCTCGGATATAATCAGATTGTACTTCTTCACATTCCATTTATTAAACTCCAGAATGGGCTGTTGTATTACCATCAACCATTTCACAACGCTACTTCTGTTGAGCGTCTGGGATTTGATTGCAAGGTAAAATATACCAATGCCAACCAAGCAATTATGCCTCAAGCTCCTACCATCTGGGTCCAGTATACGCAAAGTGAAGTGAATGACCTCGATATCACCTTCCAAGAACGAATTTCTTCTTCTCCTGTAGTACACTTCAGCTGGACTCCACCGAATCAGATCCTCTAATTTCGGGAGCCCCTGCCTGCAGGCAAAGAATCATCAACCATTTCTAGGAGGTGGAATAAAACTCAAAACTGCGTAATACGTCCTCAAGCTCGAAAATACGTGGTGGTGATTCCAACAAAGTACGCACATCTTGATAGTTGGGCTGATTATTTTGACAGGTTCATCTGGGTTCTTAAACAAACAAATAAGACACATATTGTACCCATTGGAGCAATAGTTGGACTGTCACATTTGTTGCAGGAGAATGCTGCACCAGGTAGCATCAATAATGAATGGCTTGTAAATAATCATGTTGATTTAGATACCTACTGGACTGTATATTAATTATATTAGAATATCTGATTCAGGTGTATAGCTGTGAGATAGTTTATCGAATTTTACTATTCGATAGAGACATTATATATTATCCCCCACCAAGAGTTTGTCTCCAGGTGTACCGGAATTGTCCAGGAAAAGAGTGTCATAGTCCTAGCAGCTCCAAAATTTTATCAACTTAAAGGCATGATTCTATTGCTTCCTGAAGACAACTTCCTACTCTGTAGAATGTTCTTGTATTCTGTTGCGCTACTTTGGAACCATTTTACATTTTGCTGCTGTATGTATATATCTATGTCTCAATTTATCTATTTAGCTTTCCATCTACACATGGTATATCTGCACTGGCAGCGGGCAGAGCTTGGGAGCAATTTAAGGTGTACATGAAGATGATGGTAGATTGAACTCAGAGATGCACTGGAAGAGCAAATTTCAGCAAGTTTGGAGATACACTTATATACCATAATGGGGCGAGTATTGAGATACACTTGGCGACTGTGATCGATCACAAATGGAGCTGCACATGAAGGCCGTGATCCTGTGAAATTCGAGATACACTCCAAAGCCATGATCAAGTTATGTTAGATATGCACTAGGCGGCCATGATCATGCAAATTTGTAAAGGATAATTGAGCAAGTCTATATACTTTAGAGCTGTGATTGAGCGAAGTGCAAGGAGTACTAAGACCCAGTTAAGTCGAGGTGCACCAGGTGGTGAGACTCAATTTGTCAGGTACTTTACTTCAGCAACAACCCTAGTTTCGGTCAGAAACACCAGGGTGTTCTGGGCGGCTCTGGCAGCCCTGACAGAACCTCGAACACTCTGATGCGGAATTACACACTTCCCTTCACCCAGGCGACGGGTCGCATTGAATATGTACCTCCCTTACTTCGCATCCTGAATGTGGTAACGTATAGGCACCATCAGAAAGACACATGTGTTACATTCTTCGCAGGGGCTGCAGTTATACTGTAGCCATTTACATAACCCCTGCCAATAATTATGCAATTCTCTGGCCGAGTGCCACATTTTATCTCACCGCTATTGCTATATATCAGATGCCTCACTTTCCCCATATATCTTTAGGTTTGAGATGTTGTCACTTATTACAATACAGCCTTCACTTTGGATACAGCGCTTACCGTTGCATTTGCTTCCCCATTATATTATTTTACAGGTCTGAAATATACCTATCAATTGTCACACTCTCCAGTACAATGCCCTCAGTCCTCCATATTTTTCATTGATTGATCATCAGCTTGCAATGCTTCTTCCTCCTCATCCGCATCGTCACGATTATCTCCGTCATACCAATCAACATTACTGGTTCCCATGTCAAACCTACTATGCCCTCAGTCCTCCATAATCTGCGTTCATCCATGATCGGCTTGTGATTCTTCTGCCTCCTCATCCCCATACACATTGTTCCCTTCCTCGCCCTCATACCCTTCGACATCGCCGGTTCACAGGTCTTACCTCTCGAGTTTAGTTGCACCCCATCGTCACTGGATGGTGGTAGGGATGGCATCGCTCTCATCACTTTCGTCACCTTCATCTTTGTACTTTCTGCTGCCCCCTGACATCCCGAAATATAGTTCGTCATCTGTGCAAATATGGTATATCGGGATGTTTGGGTCAGTCCTTCCGATCTCAGCTTCCTCAAGCGCCACTTTGGAGGTTAAATAGTCAAGAAGAATAGCATTGTCAACACGCGCTGCTCCCACGCTGATGACCAAGGCAGGCATCGGATTCTCCACCTGTTTGATCTGGCGCTTTACTGTGGCATAAGTGTTGTTATACCCGGTCTGTGGGTAGCTCTCCAGTTCTCTGTTCGATGTATTCTTCAATAATGTTTATCTGTCTGCAATGCCAGACTAGGTTAACAACTTGGGACCCATTGCAGCACAGCAGGATGCTATTTTACCACCGTCATTCATATAGTTGAAGTAGTTTGAGCAATCAGGTCTATCCGCTTACAGCTTAGACTTCAAAGCTTTTGGATGAACACCTCTGTTCGTTTGCCACTCCAGGAGAGCATGGCACAAAGCGGTGCGGGTAAACATGATCAGTGGAGAGTGTACATCACCATCCTTGTCGTCAATAATGAAACTATAAAATCCATCTACATACTTACTGCAATTATTCACCTGATGATAAAGTTCCATGGTGATAAACTTTTGGATTGCCTCTGCCAGGAGATAAATTAAATGCTAGCTATTCGTTAGCAGCTTTTGACTCTCCCAGCATTGGATTTGGACTGCACACACCACCATCCATATACTCTGCTACAGGAAAAAGATACTTATCATCTGCCAGATGGCAATCAATGAATTCCAAATGCTCTGCATCAGATTCAAGCAGTGGAGATCATAAAGCTCTGCTATATTCTCCCTTCCTGATTGAATAAAATGGGATTTAATCTTATGAACTTATGCTCGAACCTGGTACCGGTGTGAGTGTGCCATATCCATCATGGGCTGTTGATTCAGGAAATCTCGTTGATGATATCCTTTTCACGTGCCTCGAATGGTTTGGACCAAATGTTGTTTTGGGGCATAGCAGTGTTCCACTACGTCTCTATTATCTGCCAGTGTGGGGCTTCACCTAATGCTTTCGCAACACGTCACGTTGTATAATATACCATCTCCAAGTTCCTTGCACTCATAAACGTCCGTCTGTTCTACATGTAGAGCTCCAGGAGTCTGCCTGTTGTAAATACAAGACACATCATGTCTGAGTGACCAAATCGAGTGATGCTGCGTCTGGCGGAGACGTCTGATCGAGGTGTAGACACCACCTGCAGTTGTAATTGCCACTGCCTCAGTCTATAATACTTTTCTGTAGCTTGCATTTGCAGTTGATGTGAAATGATTGCACAGACTACTGAATCAGAGATGGGGGTAGACAGGGTTTCGAGACCTCGGAGAGATGTGGAAGTGCTAGCAATGCCGGATACGGGACTAGATACAACATGACGCATTGAGTCTGTCTGTAACATTCTTCTGGGTGCAAGTGTGCTACAACTACTTCTACCTGGCATGGCAGTTGGAGTACTTATTGACCGTCACTGTGTAGCGGACAGAATGGAAGTCCCACATTGATTGATATCTGCAACGCACGAAGTGATCAGCAATGATGAGGGGGTGGAGTTCTGACCTTGAATTGTAGAAGCTATGGAACTCCCTTCTGGAGAGTAATCCCTCTAGCCAGCCAGTACAGAAACGCGCCTCTTAGCAGACAGAAGTTGAGAATTCCCCGATGGCCCACACTTCTATTGAATGTCACCATTGGCAAGACTTCGAACATTTTGTACGACCGGAGTGGTCTCAGGGTGAGGGCTTTGGGAAGGCATAGTCTGATATAGATGATCGACATCAAGAAGGTAGGAATAATTTCCTCTGCATGCATATGCAACGACAGGCGTGGTAGACTCCTAATTGAACAACCAAGGAGGGATTCAACAATAAATGGAGGCGCATTGTAGACCGCACTAAACTCTAAACCTGGACAATACTCGGGGACAAGATCTCTTCAAAACAATTCAATTATGGGGTTAACTGCCATCAGATTGAACTCAGCGTTGATATTCACTGTTACAGCAATGTCGAAAGGTCTATTTGCACCTCTTAAAGGGTGTTGATGCCTTCTTGGAGCCATTATCATACTATTGCACTCAATCTTGGCGCAATACTTCGAACCACCAATTGTGTATATCTTCAGATTTGGGGTGGAAATCACTGTTGGGCAGAGCTAAAAATATCGCAAACTGAACAATGACATATTCTCTGTCCTATAACATCAGGGGGGTGTGCTTTTTCCACTACTAGGCGTGTTGGTAGCCGTGTGGGATAGTTGCACAGTTAGGACAACCTGAGAACTATTCAGTCTGCTCTGAGATGCATGAGGTCTCAGCGGTAAAAGTGGTGTATGATGCAAGCGCATCACCCCACATTGTAAACTTTCATCTCTGTGACTACTCAATCTCATCTTGATGCTTCTCATTCATGAGGTGTCTAGAGGATGTGCAAGATGAAGGCTGGGCCGTTTTGTTTTTATTCACAAACAAACCAGGTTGAACCAAGATATTGCACGAACTCGACTATATATTTCTCTTCTTCCCAAGTTCACCTCCATTGTCTTTTCCTTCTGTACTGAACATACCACCAGCATTCTGAACTCTCTCGATATGACGTGACATGCACATTAGAACGCCTCTCAATCCGAAATTCACCCCATTACCTACACAACTTTTACATTCCCTCTGGGCTTTCTTCTGCCAGATGGAGCTGTATCATAATACTAATGTCTCAGATGTAGATTCATCATCAACTCACAGCGATAGCACCAAAGAGCAGTTACACAGTAGAGGGATAGGCAACTGCTAGGGCAAAAATGCGGACATCGGTTATAAATCGATAACTATCGTTGAATTGGGACCTTAGAATGGGATTCATCTCAAAACACATCCGTGGGCTCATAGTGATATACAATATTTGCGGCTTCAAGGAAGAGAGAGCATGGGACGTCTTTTATGATATATTCTGTCTTGATCCAGTCACAACTCGCCACATTTCACAATTAAAGCTAATGTGGCCGCACCGCAGGAGCAGGTGTTCGCCTTGTCGGGAGTGGTGGGTAGCCATCTCCTCATAAATGGGGGCAAAAGTTTCACAATACCCACAACCAAATGACCAATTGGAGGAGGGACAACCTCCATGCATTCGGGGATCAAGTCGATCGCTCCAATCGGCAGACAACCAGTACAGGGATGGTTAAATACAGCAGTGAGCATTTCTGTTGGTAAAGTAGTGGTTATCTCGGGCCAAAGATTGAGCCACCAAGCTGCTGGTAGTTCAAGCCAGGCAATTTTCTGGTTATTAGACCACTGAAGTAGGATGTGATAAACGACAACAATGATGATTGGGAGAACTAGGCGGATACCGGAGCACCAAGCGGTTAATGGAAGCATCCAATTAATGGCAATGACAATGATGATGACAAGGGCAAGGAGGATATGCAGGGTGGTGAAAACGTCATGTGGAACAGGAAGGGTACAAAGGATGGAAAAGGGAAGGGAAAGGGGAAGCCAACAGAGGAAGGGAGGGGGAAGGGGCAGGGAAATGGTAAAGGGAATGGAATTCTTAAACAAACGCCAGGAGGAGATCATATCTCTCATGCCCTGGATTTCCGGTTGCAGAAAGAAATCTTTGAGGCAGACTCGGACACAGAGGGCTAACTAGAGGGGGTATATTTGGAGCCAGAAGCATTGCCCGCCATGTCACTTTCCTCAGATGATGATACTGACTCTACTGAGTAGTTGCACAGCGAATACACCTCACAACATGATTCTGATGTCAATATGCTCATGAAGAATGATGTGGACGCAGCGGACAGCATTGATTTAGACAGCAATGTGGATATAGAAAGAGATGGTAACGATGAAAAGGAGGAAAATGAAGAAGAGAAAGTTGAAGAGGACGAATATGAGGAGGAGGAAGATGAGGATGAGGAGGAGGATGTGGATGAGGATGTTGGCAAAGAATCTCAGACAATTGGCCAGGGAGAGATGGTAAATACATCGGCTGACGATGTATATACCATGGTAGATGATCAGCCATTTGTGCTACCTGACCAAGGCCAGGAGATATATGAGTATACCCCATGGCTACAACCTCCGGCTTCTGCCTCATGGCCAAAAGCCCCAGAGCCTTGCCCACGACCAAGAACTCCGCAGAATCATCCCTTCATTGGGCGGGAGTTTTTGGGGCTTCTGATATCCCTAACAAATGGACCGGCGGTGCCAACTTTGCGGGTAGCTGAGACAGCCGGAAACCCCTCGGATATGGATGTGGATCAGCAGCTGCTCCACGCATCGGCAGGTGGCAACAGTCTCCCAAATCTCCCTCTCCCTGTGGCACATCTGGATGGCATGAGAGGTGAGGAGTAAACCAGTCCTCGCATTACTGAGGAGGCGATGGATGTTTAGTTTGGGTTCGGGTCACATTATTGGCTTGTTCGTTTCTTTTGTTCCAATGGAGTCAGCTGAGGCATTGATTATATACGCGTCGCTAGGTTTTTGCATCGCACCGGGTTATTCAATTTATGGGTTTTGTATTGGTTATATTTTATTTATAGTATTATGGGACATCACACAGGTAGCATATTTGCAGCTTCTGACATGTAAGGAACCTCCTCAAGATTGTGTTGAGGATCAATAAATCTCTCAAGTTAGCTGAAACTATCGTGGGCTTACACACCAGGGTGCTCAGGCTCAGCACCAACTGTCGTCCCTGTCTACAGTGTATACTTCACTCCTTGCGTGTCGTCGATTATGCCACAGAACACCACTTTCTGTTGCCCCGAATTTTCATCCCAAAAGCTGTTCACCTCAGACAGCTGGCCACTTATACATATCAAATTACACTATCCTGAACACCTGCAAGTTGCACAACTGAAGAATGTGACTATACGCAGCGCACCCTACTGCGGTGCACCTGCCCAGCATTGTGAAGGCAATCCTAATGAAGATTCAGTCAAAGACTTCGAAGCAGTTCCTTACCTCGAATACGTTGAAACCATCGGAGGCTCGGAGTCTCTACCACCACCACCTCCTCTGCCGCGGATGGAAACAAACCCCAGTGCCGGCGCTCTGCTGAGCAATTACATTACTGAGCTATGGGAATGCGACGCCCTGTGTCACCTTGAGACGAACCTACAATACCATCCCTACTACCCATTTGTAACACGTGATCAGTACAAATATATCCACCATGCGATCAAGAAAATGGCATGAAGATGTACAATGAAAATGTGCTGCAGGAAGAAATCACCGCTCTGCATTTTGCAACCTTCAAAAATGGGGATGGCATCCAGAAGCTTGTGGCTAGCATGCCACATAATCAGGCTCTCAGGGAGTGGGAACTATACACTTTTGAGGATATGAGATGGAATGACAATCACCAATGCCCTATCAAATACTGGAGTTGAGATTTCTTCAGTAGCATGAGATAGTGGAGGCGGCAGCCAGCCTACACCGAGGATCTCATATACACCCGTCAGCGTTGCTTTAACAGCGATACGCCACCAAAACACCTCTATACCAAAATGCACACTGCCGACTGGTGGTGGGAGACACATGTAAGGAGAGATACTCCAGGATAATAACCTGCTAATCGATGTTCAGTCAACGCTCATAATGAGGTATACACTGGTTTCCATGATCTTCTTGTCCGACGGAAAACATCATTCCAATTTTGCTTGAGCCAAAAAGGAGTGGCCAGTATATACAACAATTGGCAAACGATCGTTCAAAATCTGCCAGATGCCTTCAACTGAAAGCGTGATAATGGTTCCTCTCCTGCCGATTCCAATTAATAACTGCCTTATTCATCACAAGTGCCTGGGTGAGCAGCGACATCCAAACTGAGAGGTGTTGAACGAACTACTCTGCAAGATACTCCAGCCACAAACCTTAGATGTAAATCACTACACTGAGAGCGGGTATTAGAATGTTATCTGAGCAGGTGGCAAAGTTAGGCATTCCAAACCGGTTATCGCATGATGGCTTGCAGAGTGCCGAGAATATAGCAACCAAACATCATCTTATGCACAATGTCCGTTTTTGGTGCGAGTGTCCAAAGAACGATCTTGGAGATTATATCCCTCCTGACAAGAAACACCCCCGGCTGGATCACAACTTATCTCGAATGCTCAGCGTTTCCAACTGCAAGGCAGGCAATGCCAACCTCTCATCATACCATATTCACAGAGAATTCATCTTGTTTTAACATATTCCCTGTAATGTGAGCGACCTCCCTAAGCCCGACCTCCTCTATACAATACTGATCGGCCTGCTTGACCACCACCAGAAGTGGTATTTCCACTGCATGAAGATGCACAAACCGCTCGACAAGTTCAATGCAATCTGGTTATCTGTACCTGCATACCACGACCTCACACGCAAAAATAAGTCATATGAGGAAGTTTCTCAACTGAATGGAAAGGAGATGAAGGAAATGAGCCAGTACATGCTTGGAGTTGAATAAATTTCACAATGATGCAACATTGAGCTACATGGAGGACGCATTGTGTGGTATTCACACCTTCAAAGATGTTTCTTACTCAGGCAAGCCAGCAGTAAGGCAAAGACCATAGACAATACCCTGAGAACCGAACTCATGAAGTAGCGAACGGTAGAAAAGGAAACAAATGCTGAGACTTGGACAGCGTCCAAAAAGTGGCACAAAACGAATGCCTGGCAGGAATATATTAGCCACAAGATGGATGTTTCCAAGCAATTAGATGCCGACTTCAACTTTCCGAAGATTCACTTGATATCTCATTGGGTCAAACAGAGATGTCAATATGGAGCCTTGCAACAGTATTCTGCTGAGACACATGGACAAGCACATGAAATGAACCTCACAGACGGTTGCAACGCTTCCAATCCCAATTTCAACTACCTGCCATGAGTAATGACCTTTCAATGTCACATTCTCGGCTTGGAAATACGAGAGCTCAATCTCCAAGCCCTCGCTCAGCATTGAGGAAAACGCCCTGCTGCCTGCACAGTATTTTCTTCCGGTGCCGAACTGGCTGCCCCCACTGAGCTCCCAGTCATATGCGAAGCACAAATTTATCAGCCGCCAAAACTGCCGTGATGTAAAGCATCCTCACACTATGATCAAAGACTTCAAAGCATTACTCAACAATACACAAGACATAACACACCACGTTGCAATATACAGCGGCACGCGGGAGATTATCAAGCATAAGAGTTCCAACATGATGTATATATCGGGTGAATCACTACAGGCAATGGTGCTCTGTATTTACCATGGTATTAACGTTCAAGTTGAGGGTTTAGAAAGGGAACACATATCTCAGATCTGTCAATGCACAGGAAGCCAGAGCTGGCGCCAAGGGGATCGACGGAATGACTGGGTGTAGTTAAAGCCATCTGCAGGGAGGTGTTATGGCGCACTGAATTGGCATCTACCGTGGCAACTGCAACAACTATTACAAATGAAGCTTTTAAACAAGGATGGAGCTTTCGTTGAGTACTGGTTAGCCCTTGCGCTCACCACAATACCTGGAAACTCGGGTAACTTGGATTCCATCTTGAAATTTGTAAAAGTGAAAAATGCAGCAGCAGCCATTGCTTTGCAAATTTTCTGTGTGGTAAATATCTTCAGCTGCGCTTACGAAATTCCAGAGATAGCTACTAGTGGTAACACAGGAGATGGACGGAATGAGCAATGGATTGTCAATAGCCACATAGATTTGGCAACTTGGAATGATGTATATAATTAGTAAAGAGAGAATTGCATTTTGCGCACAGGTAGAAGAAACGCGAGGAGAGATTTTCGCAACGTCACCCATCACATTGGAATCCCGATGCGAGCATGCACCCAATATACCAATTCTGACATATGGTTAGAATTGGCCACAATGCCAGAGTATTTGTTTAAGATCGAAGACCAACAGTGGGGGAAGAAACGGTGAAACTGAAATCGGAGGGTGATATGCAACACGATGAGTGGTATTGATGCCATGTACAGAGTAATCTGCCACCGGAGTGTATCTGACCACACTGACAGAGTGCGTCAATTCTGATGGAGCCATTCAGTCCGGCTGGACCTATTTTTCGTGATGTACTTACAACAGTGGAAATGTAACAATGTGACTTAAACTTTAAGCTCGTAGGGACAGCTGGCTAGTAGCAGTGGATCATATCAGGAGACATGCCAGATGCTGAAGCTACAATTCAGAATTCAACATGTTATCTTCAGAATGGAACAAAGACAAACAATCATGGATGGATACTGTACTCAGTGTGAACTCATGATCATGGCATGGAGAGATTGGGAGAGATGACTTAACTTTGTGTTCAACAATGATAGTAGAGTTGTGGATAAAAAAGAGAGATGCAGAATGAAAATCATAATAATATGGATGATAGAAGCCAATATGAGAAAGGAGGAGTACCACTTGCCTAATCAGGGCTAGAAGCCCTCGTACATATATTATGACCCACCTGATCACAACTCATACCTGTTGCATCGTCAGCAAACAACATTTCCGTCCGGGCGGAATGGCTCCATCAGAGTGGATAGCTCTGTCAGAGCCGTCAGAGACACCGCGGTGGCAGATTACTCCGCGCCCGGCATCAATTCAATGCGTAGCGTTTCATATAGCCCTCTGACCGCTGTTTCACCGTTTCTTCTTATTCTGTCGGTCTCCTATTTTAAATGATCACTCTGGCGTTGTGGCCAACTGTGACCATACATCAGAATGGGTTCATTGGGTACGCGCTTGTATCGGGATTGCAATGCGATGGGTGATGCTGCAAAAATCTCTCCTCGTGTTCCTTCTACCCACACGCATAATGCAATCCTCTCTTTACTAATTATATGGGATTGCAAGGTGATGGGTGACACTGCGAAAATCTCTTCTCGCGTTCCTTCTACCTGAGCGCAAAATGCAATTCTCACTTTACTCATTATACACATCATTCCAAGTAACCAGATCTATATGGCTATTGACAATCCATCGCTCGTTCCATCTGTCTCCTGTCTTACTACCAGTAGCTATCTCTGGAATGATGTGTGCACAGCCGACAATATTTCCCACGCTGAAAACTTGGAAAGCAATCGCTGCCGGTGCTTTTCTCACTTATACAAATTTTGAGACGGGATCCAAGTTACCCAAGTTTTCAGGTATTCTGGTGAGCGCCAGGGCTAACCGGTACTCAACGAAAGCTGCATTCTCGTTTAGGAGTTTGATATTCAATAGTCGTTGCAGTTGCCACGGGAGACGCCCATTCAGCGCACCATAACACCTCCCCGGGCGTTGCTTTACCCATACCCAGTCGTTCTGTCGATCCCCTCCGCGCCAGCTCTGGCTTCCTGTGCATCAACTCATCTGAGATATGTGTTCACCATCTAAACCCTCAACTTCAACCTTAATAGCATGGTGCATACAGAGCTCCATTGCGTGCATTTGTTCATCCAATATATACATCTTCTTACGACTCTCACCCTTGATAAACTCCCGTGCGCCGCTGTGTATTGCCACTCGGTGTGTTGCCTCTGATGTATTTTCGAGTAATGCTCTGAAGTCTTTGATCATAGCGTCAGGATGCTCCCCATCACGGCAGTTTTGGGGCCCCATGAATTCGGGCGTAGCATATAACTGGGAGCACATGGGGGCAGCTAGATCAGCACCGGAAGGGAGGACTTTGCAGGGAGCAGTGCTGTTCTCCCGACGCTGAACGAGGGCTTGGAGATTGAGCTCTCTGATTTCCAAGCAGAGAATGCGATGCTGAAAGGTGATTACTTGCAGCAGGTAGTTGAGATTGTGAATGGAGGCGTTCCAACCGTCCTTGAGGTTCGTTTTATGTACTTGTTCATGTCTCTCGGCTGAGTACTGTTGCAAGGCTCCGTATCGACGAATCTGTTTGACCCAATGAGACATCAAGTGGATCTTTGGAAAGTTGAAGTCGGCATCCAACTCCTGGGAAACATCTATCTCGTGGCTGATATAATCCCACCAGGCGTTCATTTCACGCTGCTGCTTGGACGGCTTCCAAGTTTTAGCATTTGTTCCCTCATCTACCTTTCACTTCTTCACGAGTTCCGTTCTCAGGGCTTTCGCTTTGGCCTTCGCCGTTTTGCCAGCTCGCCCGAGTAAAAAACATCATTCAAGGTGTGAAAACAATGCAAGGCGTCCTCCATGCAGCTCAAAGTTGCATCATCGTGAGATTTATATCGAGCATACATATAGAAGTCTAATGATGCCAGTGTGCGGTCAATTGCGTGATTGAATATGGGACGCTGAGCGGGGCTTCGGCCCCGTAGCGACTGGGTTATAACTCCAAGCCGGTACCGGCTCATTTCTTTTATCTCCTTCCCATTCCATTGAGAAACTTTCTCATATGACTTATTTTTAGGTGTGAGGTTATGGTAAGCAGGCACGGATAACCAGATTTCATTGTACTTGTCAAGCGGTTCGTGTGTCTTCATGCAGTGGAAAATTCACTTCTGGAGGTGGTCAAGCATGCAGCTCTGCATTGTATGGAGCAGGTCAGGCTTCGGGAGGTCGCTCACAATACTGGGAATATGTCGAAACATGTTGAATCTTTGTTGGACATGGCACGACGAGAGTTCGGTATCGGCTGACTTGGTTTTGGCATCGATGAGCGTTCTATTAACCTTGTGATCCTGCCGGGGGTGTTGCATGTCAGAAGGGACATAATCTCCAAGTTCGTTCTTTGGACACTCGCACCAAAAATAGATATGCCGCTCGAGATGATGTAGGTCACTACAATCAGAACAATCTGCAAGCCATGCTGCTAAAACCGGGTTGCAATGCCTGACCTTGCCATCTGCACAGAGAACGTTGTAATACCCGCTCCCGGCATTGGGATTTTGTTTACAGGTGAGAGGCTGGAGTACCCGCCGGAGTACTTCATTCAGCACCTATCAGTTTGTTTGCCGCTGTTCATCCAGCCGCTTCTAAGGAATATTGCAGTTCTTGATTGGAATCGGCAGGAGAGCAACCATTACGACAGTGTGCGTTGAGGGCATCTGGCAGATCTTCAAAGATAGATTGCCAATTCACTTATATACAGGCCACTCTTTGTTGTCGCCAGCAAAATTAGAGAGATGTGTTCCGTCGGACATGAAGATCAAGGGACCCAGTGTATCCCCCAGTCTGAGCGTTGCCTTATCCTAGATTAGCACATTATTATCCTTGAGTATCTCTGCTTACCTGTGTTTCCCACCGCCAGTCCACAGTGTGAATTTCATCAAAGAGGCATTTCAGTGGCATATCGCTGGTCAAGCAACGCTGAGGGGCGGAAATGAGATGCTCGGCGTAGGCTGGCTGCTGCATCAACCATCTCATGCTTTCGATGAAGTCTCGACTCGAATATTTGATAGGCCATTGTTGATTGTCATTCTATCTCATATCCTCGAGAGCGTGTAATTGCCACTCCCCGACAGCCTGAACATCTGGCATGCTAGCCACAAGCTTCTGGATGACATCCCCATTGTTGAAGCTTGGGAAACGCAGAGCGGTGTGATCTTCCTTCAGCACGTTGTCATAGTACGTCTTCATACCCTTCTTCTTGATCCCACACTGGATATATTTGTACTCTTCACACGTCGCAAATGGGTAGTAGGGATTGTTCTGTAGGTTCGTCTCAAGGGAACTCTGAGTGTCATGTTCCCATGGCTCAGCAATGTAATCGCTCAGCGGAGCGCCAGCGCCGGGGTATGTTTCCATCTGTGGCAGAGGAGGTGGCGGTGGTTGAGACTCCGAGTGTGCGATGTTTTCAACGTGTTCGAGGTAGGGAAACGTATTCAAGTCTTCGATTGAATCTTTGTTAGCGTTGAATTCACGATGCTGAGCGGGTTCAACGCATCGGGGTGTGCTGCGAACAGTCAGATTCTTTGCAACTTGAAGGTGTTCAGCATGGTGTAATTTGATATGTTTAAGTCGCCAGCTGTCTGAGGTGAACGTCTTTCAGCATGAAAATTTCGGGCAACGGAATGGGGTCTTCTTTGGCATTGTCGACAACACCGGAGGAGTGGAGTATTCACTGTAGAAAGGGACGAAAGTTGGAGCTGGGCCTGAGCAGTCTGGTGTGGGTATAAGCTCACGATACTTGAGAGATTTATTGAGCCTCAAAACCATCACGCCAGAAGTTTCAAAAACACTGCATGCGCAATGTCCCATAATACTATGAATAAATAAAAAATAAACCGTGAGCAATCCAAAAACCTCGCGACGCATGTAATAATCAATGCATGAGATAAATAGATTCGAACCAAGGAAACGAAGAAGCCCACAACCCTAAACGAAACGAACAGCACACCTCCACACATGCCTTAATCAGTGCCTGAGATGAATAGATCACCGCAAAAGAAAACTCACAAGACAAGAATCCAACTCTAACCAAAACAGACGCCTTCTCTGCACTGCGAGGATTGGTTCACTTCTCACCTAGCGGGCCATCCGGGCGCGCCTCCGGGAAAGGGACATCAGGGAGAGGGACATCGGGGAGAGGCATATTGGGGAGAGCAACATCCAGGAGCGTAACATCGGGGGGACCAATATCCGGGAGAGCAACATCCGGAAGAGCAACATCCGGGAGAGCAACATCCGGGCGAGGGACATCGGGGAGACTGTCGCCACCTGCCGATTAGCCAAGTAGCTGCCGCCCCACATCGAGATCCAAGGTGTTTCCGGCTGTCTCAACTCCTCGCAGAGTTGGCGCACCTGGGCGAGGTTTTTGCGGCATCACAAGCCGCAAAAACTCCAGCCCACTGAGGGTATGAGTCTCCAGAGTTCATGGTCATGGGGGAGGCTCCGGGGTTTCTGGCCGTGGGGCAGGCCCCGAAAGTTGTGGCCGTGGGGCATGCTTGCGCATCTCCTGGCCTCGCTCAGGTAGCACGGTTGGCTCATCGTCTACCATGGTATTAGCATCGTCAGCCGATGTATTTACCATCTCTCCCTGGCCAATCCTCCGAGGTTCTTTGCCATTATCCTCATCCTTATCCTCCTCCTCATCCTCATCCTTCTCCCCCTCCTCCTCCTCATCTTCCTTCTCTTCATCTTCCACCTCTTCATTTTCTTCCTCATCATCGTCACCATCCCTTTCCATATTCACATTGCCGTCTAAATCAAGGCCGTCCGGTGTGTCCACATCATCCTCCATGCGCATATCTACATCAGAATCATGTTCTGAGTGATATTTGCCGTCCGACTTTTCGGTAGAGTCGGTGTCATCATCTGAGGAAATTGACACGGTGGGCGATGCTTCCGGCTGAAAATATACCCTCTCTAGTTAGCCCTCTGTGTCCAAGTATGCCTCATACCTTTCCTGCTGCAACTGCAAAGCAACGGCACGAGAGATATCATCTCCCCCTGGGGTTGGTTTAACAATACCTTTCCCTTTACCATTTCCCTTCCCCTTCCCCTTCCGTTTCCAGTTCCCGTCCTTTGTTCCCTTCCCTTTCCGGTCCCTTTCGCACCGCCCTGCGTGTCCTCCTCACCCTCGCCATTGTCATTGTCATTGCCATCGCCAGGACGGCTTCTTCCACTGCTCGGCACTCCAGGATCCGCCCAGTTTTCATCATCATCATCCTCATCGATTATCTCATCCCAATTCAGTTGTCTAATGGCCAGAAAGTCACCTGGCTTGTACTGCCAGCAGCTACATGGCTCAATCGTTGGACTGAGACCATCGCTACCATACCAAGAGAAACGCTGGCCGGTGCGTTTAACCTTTCCCGAGCTGGTTGTCTGCAGATTGCAGTGATCAGCTTCATTCCCGAAGGCACAGGGGTTGTCCCACCTCCAATTGTTCATTTGATCGCGGGTTTTGTCAAATATTTGCCCCATATATAAGTGGAAAGCTGCCCACTACTCCCGAAAAGGTGACCTCCTGCTCCTGCGGTGGGGCCACATCAGCTGGAATTGTGAAATGTGGTGAGTCTTGACTGGATCAAGCAAGATTATATCATAAAAGAGGTCCCAGGCCCGCTCATCCTTCACGCCGCAAACATTGTATATCCATATGAGTCCGCGGATGTGTTCTCAGATGAATCCCTTTATACGGTCCTGATCCAATGACAGGCGTCAATTTATAACCGAAGTCGGCATTTTTGCCTTAGCAGTTGGCTTCCCCTTTCCTTTACGGCTGCCCTTTGGTGCCATCGCTGCGAGTTGAAAATGAATCCACATCCAAGGCGTTACCATTATGATACAGTTGAACGTAGCAGAAGGAAGCCCAGAGTGAACGTACAAAGTTGTGTAGGTTATCAGGTGTGTTTTGGAACGATAGGCGTTGTTTTGTGCAAGTCACGTGATGTCGAGACAGTTCAGAATGCTGGCGGTGTTTATAATTGCTGGCGGTGTGTTTAATATGTAAGGAAAGGAGAATCGAGGTGTGGCCTGGAAGACGGGATATATATACTCCAGTTCCAGCGATTTGGTTCATATCCTGCGTTTTGTTGGTTGCTGAACACAGAATGGCCCAGCCTTTATCTTGCACAGCCACCAGGCACCGCATGAATGAGGAGTCTCGAGACGAGATTTAGTACCCGCGGTGAGAACGGTTTCCGACGCTGGGCGGTACTTTCGCATCTCATACCTGTTTTACTGCTCAGACCTCGTACATCTCGGAGCAAACTGAGTAGTTCTCAAGTTGTTCCAACTGTGCATCCATCCAACACGGCTACCAACGCCTAGCAGTGGAAAAAGTACACGCAAATGATGTCATAGGATAGAGAATACGACATTGTTCGCTGTGCAATGCATTTAACTCTGCCAAAGGGGAAATTCCACCGGGAAGCTGAAGATATACAAAATCGATGGTTCGAAGTATTGTGCCAAGAACGAGTGCAATACCATGATAATCGGGCCAAGATGGCATAAACACCCTTCAAGCGGTGCAAATAGACCTTCAGATGGTGCTGTAACAGTGAATCTCAATGCTCAGTTTAATCTGAGTTTAATCTGATGGCAGTTAACCCCATAATTGAATCCTTTTGAAGGGATCTCGTCCCCAAGTATTGTCAGGGTTTAGAGTCTAGCGCAGTGTACACTGCCCCTCCCGTTTTGTCAAATCTGTCCATGGTGGCTCAAATAGGAGTCTACCTCACCTGCCGTTGCATATGCATGCAGAGGATATTATTCCTACCTTCTTAATGTCGAACATCTATATCAGAATATGCATTCCAAAAGCCCTCACACTGACACGACTCCAGTCGTACGAAATGTTAGAAGTCTTCCTAATTGTCAGAATCAACACAAGCGTGGGCCTTCAGGGAATTCTCAACTTCCGCCTGCTAAGAGACACATTTCCGTACCAGCTGGCGACGGGGATTCCTCTCAAGGAGGGAGTTCCATACCCTCTACAATCCAAGGTCAGTACTCCACCCCTTCATCTTTGCTGAACAATTCTCGTGTTGCAGATATCACTCAACGCGTGACTTCCACCCTGTTCGCCACACTACGACGGTCAATAATTACTCCAACCTCCATGCCAGGTACAAGCAGTCATAACACACCAGCTCCCAGTGGAACCATACAGACAGACTCAACACGTCGCGTGGTATCCAGCCCCACATCCGGCATTGCTAACACTCCCACTCCTCCCAGCGGTCTTGAAATCCTGCTTACCCCCATCCCAAATCCTGAAGCCTGCGCGATCATTACAAATCAACTGCGAATGCGAGCTACCGAAATGAATCAGAGACAGAGGCAGTGGCAATTGCAACCACAGGAAGTATCTACACCTCGATCAATGGTCTCCGGCAGTCGCAGCATCCATCGATTTTGTCATTCAGACATGACGCGTCTTGTATTTCCAATGGGCAGACTCCTGGAGCTCTACATGTGGAACAGACGGCCGTTTATGAGTGCAACCAACTTGGAGATGGTAAGTTATGCAACGCGATGCGTTGCAAAAGCATTAGCTGAAGCCCCACATTGGCAGATAATAGAGACGTACTGGAACACCGCAATGCAGCAAAAAAACATTTGGTCCATAGCATTCGAGGCACGCACAAAGAACATCGTGAAAGAGGTATGCTCAATCAACGGCCCATGGTGGATATTACACGCTCAAACCAGTACCAGATTTGCGCACAAGTCGATAAGGTTAAATTCCATTTTATTCAATCTGCAAGGGACAACAGTGCAGAGCATTATGATCTCCACTGCTTTGAATCCACCACAGAGGATTTGGAATTCATTGATTCCCTTCTGGCAGACAATAAGTATCTTTTTCCGGTAGCAGAGCGTGTGGAAGGTGGTGTACGCGGTCCATATCCAACGCAGAGAGAGTCAAAAGCTGATAACAAATGGCTAGCATCCACTTTACTTCCTGGCGGAAGCAATCCTGCAGGTTATCTACATCAAATTTTATCGTCGGGCAAATAACCGCGGTAAGTATGCTGATGGATTTCATAATTCCATGATTAGCGGCAAGGATGGTCATATACTCTCGCCACTGATCATGTTTACATGCACCACGTGGTGCCATGCTCTCCTGGAGTGCCAAAAGAACAAAGGTGTTCATCCGAAAGCTTCCAAGTCAAAGCTGAAAGCGGACAGATCTGATCGCTTGAACTACGTCAACCACAAGAATGACAGTGGTAAGATTGCATCCTGCTGCGCTGTAACAGGTCGCAAGATGTCAACCTCGCCCGGCTTTGCAGACATGTATACATTCTTGATGAATACCTGGAACACACTACCGGAGAGCTACCAACAGAGGGTGTATAACAACACTCTTGCTACAGTCAAGCGTCAGATCCAACAGGCAGAGAACCCAACGCCTGCCGTGGTGATCAGCGTGGAAGTAGCGCGTGTTCACAATGCTATTCTTTTTGATTATTTGGCCTCCGAAGTGGAGCTTGAGGAGCCTGAGATCGAAAGCACTGACCCAAACATCCCGATAGACAACAATTGCACAAATGACGAATTTCATTTCGAGATACCAGGGGGCAGCGCAGATTATGAAGATGAAGGTGACGAAAGCGACGATCGCGATGCCATCCCCACAGCCAGCCGGCGACAATGGCCCACAACGGAACTCGAGAAGGTTTGAGCTGGGAACCAGCGATGTCGACAGGTATGAGGGCAAGGATGGCGACGATGCGGATACGGATGAGGATGAAGAAGCATCGCAAGCCGATGATGGATCAACGCAGAATATGGAGGACTGAGGGCATAGTACTAGAGAGTGTGAAGATTGGACTGTATTTTTCAGACCTGTAAAATAAGATAATGGCAAAGCAAATGCAATGGCAAGCGAGATATCTGAAGTGAAGACTGTATTGCAATATGTGACAAAATCTCAAAGCTAATCATATATGGGGCGAGTGCGGCATCCGATATATAGCAATAGCCGAGAGGTAAAATGTGGCTATCACCTGAAGAAAGGCATAAACATCGCCAGGCGTTGTGTAAACGGCTACAGCATAACTGCAGCCCCTGCAAAGAGTGAAACACACGTGTCGTTCTAATGGTGGGTATACTAGGCGCAAAGTAATGGAGGTGAGTATGCAACGCAACTCGTCGCCTGGGCGACAGGAATTGTGTAATTTTCCGTCAGGGGGTACGAGGTTCCGTCACAGCCGTCAGAGCCGTCCGAAACACCCTGGTGTTTCAGACCGAAACTAGGGTTGTCGCTGATGTTCCTTGCAGTTATGCAATCCTAAGAATCACTGCTGTGATAATATGGCACCAAGTCTTGCAGACCTGTACAAAAGGTCTCAGCTGCTCCCAAAGTCTCCTGCAGACTTTTGCCAAGGTTTCAGCTACTCCAAAATGAAAATATTCTGTAAGTTTAAAATTGAAGCATCCTGAATATACCTCCATAACTACAAGTTCTTTCAGAAACACCTTAGAATTCTGTTCGAGAGTTTGAGAGCACTGTGCTTAGCTCCAGGAAGGCTTGGGAGCATCTTGAAATACTTGAAAGCACTGGTTGAGTTGACCAGAGTGACAAGGAGGTTTGTGTGTTGATTTCAGATGGATTTACATTTTACTAATGTACTGAAAGATCAATGTTAGGTTGTTTAATCTATCAACCTAACCACTATGCTAGCATTATACATCACTGCAAGTCTGTCAACTCTACCAACCTTTCAAGACTTGTGCTGCTATCAAATTCGACAGGCTTACATTACAGTATTGCTAATAGATGAGTTTTCTTTATATCAGTCTACAAATTGAAATAGCACCATATTAACCTAATACAATATGAACACTGCAAATCAAACTCATCTGGGGCTTATATACTTACTCAAGTCTGCTATAGTGAAAGATAGCAATAAAGTCCGCCATTTTGAATTCTGAATGGAATAGTGGTAAGCTTATATAACAGCCCACGTCAACCCAGGGGGGGCTGGATAATTTACTTTCCCAAATAGGTGATCAGTTTTACAATGCAACTACAAGAGTTGAACACATAAACTGAACACCAAAAATCAGAAAAGAAGTTTTCAGTCACAGCCTATGTAGATAATAACTGCTCTAGTAGTCTGCCTGCACTTGACCGAAATTGTTTGAGTGTGGTAGAGGTACTCCAGCATATCCCCCAATGTCATGCAGGAGAGACTCAAGTTTTGCCTGCCTCTGAGTAAAGCATCAGCCATCACTGGGGCCACTTCCACCACACACACAATTTCGGTCAAGTGCAGGCAGACTACCAGAGCAGTTATTATCTACATTGGCAGTGTCCGTAAACTTTTTTTTTGATTTTCGGTGTTGAGTTTGGGAGCACATTGCCTCTCTGAACCTCAGAGTAACACCGACGACTAAGTCGTCCAGCCCCTCCCTTGGGCGGGTATTCGTTCCCGCACCAGGAAGGGGGTCGACCACCATCAGGTCAATGCTAGCTGTCAACGTAAAAGTTTGAGTTTGAGTTTAAATTAGATTACACTGTACATACCGGCCCTGGCCGGTTCCAAGTCTCCTTCAACCTCTGCAACCCTCACTCTCCAGTGACTGGTGTAGACCTTTTTCTTGTACGCCTCATCTCTGAATTTTGCACTAGTTTAGTACGTCTCTACAATTCTTTGTGTGCGCAACCAGTACTTGAAGATAAGTGAGGGTTTGACTGACTCTAGGGATTACTTGTTGTCTCTCCATGATATGGTTAGTTACTGGTCTCGGTGACATGCAGATGTACTCACTTTTTCGCTTTCCGGGCATTCTCCAACTGGAGTTTTCTCTTAGAAATGGCATATTACTGCAGAATGGTGATGGTTATGATGGAAAACGAGGTAGCTTCAGTTAAACTTACATGGCAGCCCAAGCTTAAACCCAGACCCCATTCAAACTTCGTTCCAAGTGCATAATTGGCATCACAGAATTCGACACCGCTTTGCAGATAGTACCACTCTATAAGATTATAAAGTTCACCTTGCTCTGTATTACTATAGGAGCACAGCAAGAACAAAGGTTTCAAGAACTTTGAAACTCAGAACTAGCAAAGTCTATTTTTGGTGGGACGGTAGCCTCCGACTTGTCGGTCCAAAACTGCGTGCTCTATACAAATATTTCTTCCAGACTGTGACAGCAAATATTAGTGAGAAAAGAGAAGCTTAGCGAACCAAAATAGGCGGTGACGATGACATAATTCTCGCAACAGCATAATTCCTTCGCTGTGTAGTGAGTCAATCTATTGCAGCTCGACTGATAAGTCAAAAGGTGGAGGTGATGGAATACAGCATGCGAAGTCGTACCAAAGCTGCATGCATGCAGATGTAAGATCCACCATACGTCACCAGATATCATCGCTGAATATTGTATATCCTCTCCAATTGCAACTCGACTCAATCATCATGTCTTCCACTTCCAGCCTCCCCACCACCATGCACTCGCTTGCTATCCCATCTTACACCACTCCCAAAAACTACACAGTCATCGATATTCCTGTGCCTTCTATTACCTCCCCTGCTGATGTGCTCATCAAAGTCCACGCCGCGAGCATTAACCCCGCAGATGTCAAGGTTGCTTCCGGCTCCTTTAGCTTCATGTACACCGCCGAGTTCCCTCACAAGATCGGCTACGACCTCAGCGGGACGATCGTTGCAGTTGGCGAAAGTGTCACCAACTTTGCCGTCGGGGATGAAGTGTACACTCAGCTCCCTATAACTCGTGGAGGTATCTATCTCTCCCTCCACTCTCCCTCTCTTGTTTCCCTCGCGGACTATCTTGCTTAGGTGCCGCTTCCGAGTATGCCGTCGCCAACACCGACCGCCTCGCCCGCAAGCCCAACACCCTCTCGCATATCGAGGCTGCTTCACTCCCCTGCGTTGCTAGCACAGCCCTGCAAGCTCTCGAACGAGGCAATGCGCTCCTCCCCGGCGGTCTCTCCGGAAAAACCGTCTTCATTCCCGCCGCACTCAGCGGAACTGGCGCGGCAGCCATACTGCTCGCGAAACACGTCTTCAATGCCGCTAAAGTTATCACTACTGTCTCCACTGCAAAGCTCTCCAAGGTCGATGAGTTTCTTGGCGAAGATACCGTAGATCAGGTCATCGATTACACGCAGCAAGATGTGCTCAAGGAGGTGAAAAAGGGGAGCGTGGACTTTTATTATGATACCGCGGCAACATGTATGCGCAATATTGCTGTGATGAAAAGTGGAACTGGGGTTATAGTGTCTATTACCAGCCTTTGTTCGGGAGATAAGATGGAGAAGCTGATGCCTACTCCTTATCTGGTAAAGAAGATACTAGATGTAGTGTTCGCTGTGAATATGTGGAGGGTCGGGAGGTGGGGCTGCAAGTTTGAGGTGCAGCTGACGATTCTGAGCAACGAGGATTTGGAGAAGATTGCGCGGTGGGTAGATGAGGGGAAGTATAGAGCTGTGGTGGGAAGGGTGGCGAAGTTGAGTCAATTAGAAGAGGTGAAGGATGCCTGTGACGTGATATACAGTGCGAAGGGGGGCGTGGGGAAGTTTGTGATTGAGATTGATTAGGGGAATAAGAGTGTATGATTAATTCTAGTTTCGTTCTCCCGGGAGCTATAAACCAACATGGAACTTTACTCGAACGTCACTTCCCCGCATGCCTTAAACATCTCCATGCTCCCAACCGGCTCAATTGAGCGTCAAATTTTCGGGACGAGTCTTGAACCGATGGACATGAGAACCCCAATGTAAACAACAACTAAGCACAATAACACTTCAGATATCCGCTGTCCTTTCCTTCTTGATCATCTTTGGGCTCTGCGAGCTCGTAGTCCACATTGATAACCTGCTGACCTGTGGTACCGAAGCAAATGTAGTGTCAAAGAATAGTAACTACGCTTAGTCGCACTATCTAGCGAGCCCAGTTAACTCAAATGCAGGTCTCAGTGATTACTGCTTGTGCGGGTACAGTACACCCTGAAGGGCGTTTCTGAAGGAATTTGACTGTAAGGCACTGCTAGATTGTGGCGAAGTGACTGGGCCACGGATCCTCATGCATGAGCCATGGTTCCTGCGTTGTTGGTACAGTGATACGGTGTATGGGAGACTCGGATCGGAATACTCTAGTGGAGTAGCCGGCTTCTTCTGCGGTTTCGACATTAGGGGCTTTGCAGCTAGTCTCATCTGCCCGGCCGAGACATGCGATATTTTGTTTGACATGATGTGGCAGAGGACCGGAAGCAGGAACAGGAAATGTTTGCTAAATAAACAGGCGGTAAGGAAATAACAGGGGTGTGTGATTGAATGTAGAAGCACTATGTGTATTTCTGTTCTGCTTCTGCGTCTTTGTGGCGGGTGTTCGTGATGAGTATAATGTTCTTTTCTCGTGCCCAGACTTAGGTACCGTTCTTCGAAAAATATCCTTTACAAGGAAATAAACTTTTGGATTTATCTAATTTTTGCAAAGTAGCGGGGATCATTAAGGTTAAATCTCATTTGGCTGCCTGTTGAGCCTTAAATTCTTGCAGGCTCGGATTTTCGACTCATGCGCTATGCCAGCCACCAGACAGCGACGAGCTAGGGCTGAGCGTCTGGACACGAGAAAATAATGTTCTGGCGTTCCTGTATTGAATGCACTACCGCCTTGTCACTGGATAAGCGAATAACGGGGTTAATTCGGCAGATCTACGGTACTCTACTTTTGGAAGTCTAACGAAAACCTGATGAGTGTTCATGAACTTTGGGGATATTAATGTTGAATGTATTGCTGTCTTGGCTTGGGCGGGTTGTTTGGATTGCACGTCATGGCACTGAACGTACTATACATAGAAGCGGCCGGGTAATCAGCTGTACCCCATATAGTTTGGTGTTGATTCGCGTTGAGCAGGGCCCCGTCACCGCACGAACTAAAAATGGGGCCCATGTCGGACCCAAATGCCAAGGCGAAAATGCCATCCGCAAGTGGCTCCCAAGCCATTCGCTACCTGAGCTTCCATCGAAGCTGGTTGCATTCCAAAGTACAAACTTGTACTACACTAGTACCCTTCTTCGACAGGGTTCAGGGAAAATTCGAGGCGCAGAGGAAGAACGAAAAGAGAAGGACGCAGGAACGACAGGTGTGATTGGCTGGTATCAAACAGGGGCTCCCTGGATAGATCCGGCAAACAAAAGCGCAAAGAGGGAAGTGCAGTTACTTTTGCGACGGCGGACAACAAAACTTGGAGAACTACGCTGTCTTAAGCAGTGGAAAAGTACCTATGAATATGAATATGCACGGTCTTCAGGACAAAAACATTATTAATATATCCATGAAAATACGGTCCATAATTCAGCCAATCGTCGTCTTTCGTTCAAGTTTAATCACCGTTCCAGAACGATAGGTAGAATTTTCTGGATTTTCCATACATACCACCCTTGCACAGGAAGTGACGCCGGAAGGATAAGTCGAATGCTGCTCGCCGCTCCACCATTCGGGGAAATTGAGGTAGGTAAGCTTGAAGGCACGGAAACCCGAGCTCTCACCCGCTTCGAGAAAGAACTGAGACAAATTGTCAGCGGCGACTCGAGGTGAGATGGCAGCAGAGCACAGGTGCTTCCTAGTATGCAATCGAAACCCAACATCCTACTAAACCATAAGCAGGATATTAATCGGTGTGCGCACGTAAATCTCTGGATAAAGAGTAAGAGAAAGAGAACTAGGAGAACTAGAGGAGGAGGACGATGAGATGGAGCAGGGGAAGACGGTGGTAGTAGTAGTGGTGGTGGAGCTGTGGGATGTGCTGTCGGAGAATTTCTGGCGTTGGGAAATGCAGCACTGGATTGTCGGGTCACTTTTTCTTCTAGAGCCTGTCTGGCAATTCTTCTTCTGCGAATCGGAGAAGCATATCGGTAACTCTAAGATCCCGCAACCAATCTCCAGCAGTAGCACCCTCCCCTCCTTTCGATCGAGTGAACCGTGGGCAGCAGTAGCGCAAGTGAACTCCACGAGTAGAAGAACTACATCGAACATCACATTCACAGTTGCATTCGCATCACAACTCAGACGTAGAGTGCTGTAGACTACATGGAATTACAGTGGGTGGAGTACCGACTTACCTACCTCTAGGTGTAGTAGTAGTAATAGTAGTAGTAGTTGTAGTTGTAATAGCCGTCGGGACTTGTCTTGTCCGTTCTTCCTTTCTCCTTCTGTGCGTGCGTCTTTCCCACTACCATTACATTACCGTCGCCGTTGCCATTACCTTCGCCCCCAACACTATCTACCACTCCTCAAAACCCTCCGAGTCTACGCTGCACGACGGACATTCTGTTCTGCTGCTTCGTTTCTCCCATTCTCCCACCACACTCCTTCAACCTGGTCGATCCACACATACCTGTGCATATACTCTCTCTGTCGAGTACTCCCGCCACTTCGTCTCATCCTCTCCTTCGAAATTAACTACCGCCGCCGCCGCCGCCGCCGCCGCCGCCGCCGCCGCCACTACCACCACCACCACCACCACCACCACCACTCAAGACGTTGCCCGCATCTCGCGTCCGATCCGTCGCTCGCTCTAGTAAAAGGTGCTGCCTCTACCCGCGGTTACCCATCCCGTCTTCCTCGTCCCTCCTGTCGACTTGCAGATTCACATTACTTGTTTCGTCCTTTAAGCTTGTCTTGCGCATTTAAATATTTACTAAAGCGTCACTATCTACGTTCACTTAACCCGGAAGTTCAAGGGTTTGTGCATTCTTCCATTTTGTCCGTCGACTACAATTACAGGTCCTCTCAAGTATCTTTACGCAAATAACGGCGGTCATTGTAAGGGATCATCTATTTGCCGCCTACTGAATAATTTAGAACCCACCGCACACTTTCCGGACCTCATGAACTCGGATTGAATTTCAAGTCGATTTACATTCTTACAAAGTTTCATACCAGTTCGGAATCATCGCTCTTCGTAAGGGCACACCAATTGAGGTCGTCCAACTTGGGCCCGCGTTACAACAAGAAAATACATAAAGAGGCGGTCACAGGTATCTCTTAACAGAAGGTGGCCGGGCTTAGGTTTGAATATATCAATTCGCCAGCTATAGCCATGGATCCGAACACTTTTCGCGTTGTCTATATCGATCGTCGGGCAAAGTGCGACCGAGTGGAACGTCGGGGTGGCATTCTACTTAATGGAATGAATGGAAAGCATGATACAGATGGAGAACACCGGGGGGTGCAACAAAACATACAAGCTCTTCTTTCGACATTCTCTTCAGGTATGTCTGATATGGTGCTCTTGCTTGAGCAACTTGGATTTTGAACACATGCTGACATTATCCATTTCAAGTTACAATATGCACCTCCGCTCAATCATGCGTATCTGCCCTTTCGAATATTGACTCCAACGATCTGAATCCCATACTGCTACTTCTCGATGTTCCTTTGCTATCCCATCCCGAAGAAGGGAATAACAGCTCGGACGGACGGCATGATTCTGGAATCGCTGCTAGTCCGGTGGATATACTTGGACTTCCACTTTTGAAGTTCGTTTGTATAGAAATTGAGAATGCCCGAATGTCGAGCTCAATAGTTCCAGTAGTTCTTTTGACGGGTGACGACGGACCGGGAAAACGGGACACATCGGAGTTTCGGGACATCAACATCGAGAGTTCTAATGCAGCCCGAGAAATGCAATGTGTCGACAATGGAGCCTGGGATGTTGTGCAGTGTCCACTCTCCAATGAGAACGCAAAGGCACTGCATCTTCACTGTTATAGAGCTAAAAAGACCGCGCACAAATCGAGAAAGCGGTCATGGGTTGGTATCGATGAACCAAAAAGTGATAATTACTCGTATCTCAGGGAAAAGATGTGAGTGTTGCGCAACTTGCTCCCCAAGGCCGACTAGGGTGATGAAATTTTTGACATCTGTAGGGTGCGCGAGCTTATGACTGAAATATGCAGTCCAAAAAGAATAAAAGTTTCATCATCAGGAGGGTAGGTTGCATCACTTTGTTTCTGTGGGGCCCCATAACTCATTCAGCATGCGCAGTCGAGTTAGAATTGCAAAGTCCAGGGCCGAGGTCATTCGACAAGCAGTAGGGCAATGGGATTTTTCGGCCCATGACTTCTCGGACGAAGAGTTAGTATATTGCGCTCAGACTATGTTTGAGCACGCCTTCACAATGCCTGAGGTCTTAGGTTTCGTTATTCCGTCTGGTATGTCTCCTCTCGTCGTTAAATGCTAGGGCCTACATTCTAAACGTAGCAGACCGCCTCATTAATTTTCTGATCGCATGCCGAGGGTCCTATAACGACCAGGTTCCATATCACAACTTCCGACATGTTGTGGACGTATTGCAGGCAATATTTTTTTTCATGATACAACTTGAAGTTTTGCCGCAATACGGTCCCAGTGTTGTGCCAGAGAATTCGCCGAAACATCACCATTCTCTCTCTCGTATCCTTACCCCTATGGATGCGCTTACTCTATTAATTGTCGCAATTGGCCACGACGTTGGGCATCCTGGTGTGAACAATGCGTTTCTTGTCACTTTGAAGGCTCCTCTCGCGCAGCTTTACAACGATAAATCGGTGCTTGAATCGTTTCATTGTGCAGCTTTCTCTCAAGTTTTGCAGAGTCATTGGCCTAAAACGCTGGATGTTAGAAAGATGATGATTGATATGATTTTGGCGACAGACATGGGTCTCCATTTTGACTTCATGGGCAAATTGGACAAACTGAGGAAGAAGTACGAGAAGGAAGGTGGATCCGGACAGTGGGATGAGAAGGTCGTCTCAGACTACCGGACCCTGTTATGCGCGTTACTTATTAAGTGCGCTGATATCAGTAATGTGGTAGGTGGACGACCCATCGATAATATGATGGGAGTCAGTCTAACTTATGGTAGGCCCGAAAACATGAGTGCTCCGCAGCGTGGGCCACTATCCTAATCGATGAGTTTGCGCGCCAGGCAAATATGGAACATGATTTAGGTATACCCTCCTCGTTAGTTGCACCGCCAGTGACTGGTTCCGTTGTGGCTCTTGCAAAGTCACAAGTGGGCTTCATGAATCTGTTTGCAATACCCCTCTTTGAGAACTTGAGCAAAGTTTTGCCTGAGATGACTTTCAGTGTTGAAGAGTTGATGGCGAATAAAGACTCATGGAGTAAAAAAATTGATCTTTATACTGCTCAGACCCTGCAAGATAAACAAACAGTCGAAGGTTCGATCCAACCCAGGGCTGTACAGTCTTCAACAATAGCACCGTCAGACCAACGTTCGGCCGGCGGAAATGCAGTCCTCGGTACAGCATTGATGGATTCCGATATGCCAAGATCGGACGCGAATACATCGTTAAGTGGATCCGACATTCGGTCTGGTCTCACATCACCTCGATCGCAAGACGGTCGGTCCGGGGTTGCAGTACCACAACATACACATTCTGGCAATGGTAACGCGACCGCTGTAACTGTGGTTGTCACCCATCCAAAGCAAAAACCGGCACGAACTAACGGATATGGGCCGGTTTCTGAGAAGAGGCCGACCTATCAGCACTCGACTGAGCACCTGAGGGCTGGTGCACCTAGTGAGGCATCGTCATCTCCAGATCGGCCAAGATCATCGCCTCCCGATCTAGGAGACTGCAGTGATCACTCGTGTTCAAAGGGTTGTTGCAATACTACCGCTGTTGTCACCAGCGGGACAATGCAGAGACGATCATCAAGGTTCTTCAAGAAGGTTAAGCTTTGGAAGTCATGGCGGAAGGAACCCAGTGATGGGTGACTACATGGCCGGTATGATGATTCAGCTGGAGTTATGGACAATAACACGCTGAAGAATCCGCCGGCGGTCAAAGAAAAACCTATTATTTCTGATCTTGTCCTTGCCAATGAATCTGCAAGTCGAGCAGTTGGCCAACCGGATGCTACAGCGGCGGCGACCTTGACAGCTCTTGCAAGGTTACGTCGTATTAAAAAGACGAAAAGTTTTCATTGCTTTTAGATGTGACTCGGGAGGTGTACTTTTGTGGTTCTTCTGTTTTGTTTTGTCCTTTTTTTCTTGATGGCTTATGGTATTCGTCGTCATACAGCATTATGGGATTCCTTTGCGTTTGTGGACTTACCTCCTTCCAGCTTTCTGGGTTCGGCGTTGTTGGTGGTTGTGGTTTTTTTCCGGGGGCGACTGAACGGTGTAAATCTTTATCTTTGTTTGCGTTCCCTCCTCTTCTTCGGTGGTCTTGATACTTGCCGCTTTTAGTTGTGGTGACGGTGACCAACATTTAGGCCAACTACTTGTATCATCTGGTTTCGTGTCTTTTCTCATTATAGTAATCATGCAGGCGCTGGGACTAGGGAGGTGATAAGGAAGCGGGAGATGGGGACGATGTAAATGAGTGACTGCATGAGTGAGTGAGTGAGTGTGTGTGTGTGTGTGTGTGTGGTGTGTGTGTGTGTGTGTTGTACATTAGGAAACCAAAATCGGAGATAAATAGCCCGACTTGTTTACAGTGGCTACTCACATTTTCCGTTGTCTTTGGTTTCTTTTGATGGTATGTTCGGGTTCATGGATGGATTGATGTAAGCAGTACATAAGTATATATAAACTATCAAAGGAATATTTACCTCAGCGCTTTGGCAGATTAGTGGCTTGGGCTGGAGGGGTTCAAGGTTGTTTCGTCTGGTGGGTTAAGTTTACGGGCAATATAAGCGCTATCCAGAAGTTTCCATACAAAACAACCTTCGTCACTTGCGGAATGAGGTATATTAAATTACAAGAGGATGATGCAGTCTTCCCTCTAGCTAGCCACTCGTACATGATTCTGCTTCGAGGATTATTGATTCATGTCGACGTAAGTTGGATGGAAAGGGTTCCCTCTTGAATTCTCCATTCTGCCTCTCCTTGTTCCGTCCTTCCGTCTCCCCCTGTATTGGTCGGATCACGAGAGAGGGATCGAATGGCTTGCCAGCTTCTGTGATTACATTAAGCGACAATTTTGACTATTAGTGATGGTTCTGCTACCAGTTACCATTCTTGACGGATGGATTCGATTGAAGAACGAATAATAGTGACCAGGAAGTGTTTACTACGGAGCCGTCAGCTCACACTGCTTGTGGGCTCTAAAGGCAACAGCAAGCACCACGGCTTCCCAACAAGTCCCAATCACATCCACTAGTATGCTCAACGATTGATGGACCACCCCTCCCCCAACGAGTGACCATTCTCGAATGCAATATGATTACAAACAAACAAATGAGTGACCATTCACCCACATAATTGTTATTTGAAGCAATCTTTCACGACCGATATTATCATGAATCGAGGGAAGGGGTCGAAGAAAAGTTCAACCTAATTGGTATCTAGTTCATTAAAAAAAGCGCACCTAGAGGTCATGTTGACCAAACCCAATACCAAACGCATATCTATGGCCTCAGAGATGCTCTAAAAGAAGTATCCAGGCGTTCCCAGCCAAACGGTAGCGAGTCGTCACCAGAAACGTCCAAAAAAAACCCAAAACACCGCCACGAAGGCGCCGAGCACCATCAGTTTTGGGGTCAGTGAACGCGGAGGCTTTTGAGTATACTGCCGCAAACGCATCAGGAAGGAAAAGAAAGAAAATGGAACAGAGAGTGGCTTACAGTAATATTCCAATCCGCTTCGTTGACGAAAAGACACATGAAATAGAATTGGAACTGGCTCCAGGGGTATATGGATGCATTCCAGCCAGTTTCCTTGTTCTTATACCACTTTGGATGGTCAGTAGGTGAGCTTTTCGTCGAGAGCAGCTTTTGGTGAGGAAGAACTTACAGTGGTGCATCCGGCGTTAAAAACACTATCTTTCAAGGAATCTTGAACCCGCCGGATGTAGGTGACTTCTGCTTCCCTCTTAGGCTCAACCGAGGACGCATAACCTTCTAGAACTGGCTTAAGCACCTTGAGGGCATAGAGGATAGTGCTTGTGCAAATCAGCAACCGCAATTACGGAAGCAGCAGAGGGTGTACATTACTTTTCGCTCGCCATGAGGGCACTAGTATGGCCTGTAGCTGAGTTTGGGCCTAATATCATAAAGTAGTTGGGGAAATAATGATTCGCCGTGCTGTTATAAGATCCAGCGCCTCCAAAGCTCTTCCAATGCTCATGAAGTGTCCTTCCCCCTAGACCAACTACTTCCATTCCCTGGAATTCTACGTTTGTTCGAAAGCCTGTAGCATATATTATGACATCAACGGGATAATCCTTTGTGGAAGTGTGGATTGCTGTTGGCGTGAGTTTGAGGATGAGGCTGTCAGTTAGTGTTATGTTGGGCCGGGCGAGACTTTCAAGGTAACTATTGTCTGGGTCGTAGATGCGGCGCTGATTGAATTAGGAGGGATTCGCGCGATAGAGAATAAGACAAACCTTGCAACTAATTGGAAAGTCCGGAATCAATAAATCATGATATTCTACTGGGGCCTTCTTCCGCATATAATTCTTCACGGCCTTCATCTTAACCCTTCTCCGCCGGACAGAGTACGCATTTTGATTTTGGAGGGAATAGTCCACTTCTGCACCAAGGAAGATTATGAACCGATGGACCGTCTGGGCAAAGGGGATGTTCTTGAGGAACCACTGGACACTGGGTGTGTATGGTAGGCGTATGGAAGGTTGAATCCAGTGTTTACTGCGGATGAATTGGATCATAGATGCTACCTGGGGAGCAATGGCGGGAACTATTTGTGCTCCAGTACCTGAAAAATATTAGTTTGGTCCGTACGTGCGGCTGGCGATAAAAAAAAGCCCACATCCATTCCCAATAACAGCAACTTTCTTCCCTTCTAATGACACGGAATGATCCCATCTCGCAGAATGCATTGTCACCCCTTCAAACCTCTCTTGACCGGGGTACTGTGGAATATTTGGGTCGACCAAGAGTCCACTCGCATTAAAAAGAATCTTACAGTCATGTGTATACTCATGGCCGCTATCTCGATTCCTAAGGTACACTACCCACCGACTATTCTCATTATTCCATTCAGCTCGGACGACTTCCGTTCTGAAGGTGGTTCTCGCTGGAATATTGTACTCTGTCGCAACCTTGTCGGCATACGCTTTGATTTCCGAGGACGAAGGATATGTTTTTGTCCACTCCTTATTCTGGGCAAACGAGAATGAGTATAAGGCTGATGGCACATCACACGTGCAGCCTGCAAGTAGTTAGAATTGCTAGTTCCCTAGAGACTGCAATACTTGCCAGGGTATGTATTGAGCCACCATGTGCCCCCGATTGATGCTTCACGCTCATAAAGGTGGACATCGGTGAAGCCATAGGAAAGCTTCAGGTGAGCGCCGAGCGCTATGCCTGACATTCCAGCGCCAATGCAAACGATGGTGCTCGAAAAGCGCGGTGGAGGCTCTGATGAAGACATACTTTTTTGTCTCGAGCTCAGACAGAAAATGGGGTTTAGTGTAGGTAGTGGAGTATGTATTAGGTTTAATGTGATTATGTGATATATTAGTTAACGATCAAGAAAATACCACTATGCCACGAAAAACCTTAGATGAGTAAGCGTAGCCAGATGGGACGAGACATGTGAGCTTCGCTGCGCTCAGGAGTTAATATGAAGATTCCGTTAGCACACTTGAGCGGTCGATAAAGTATCACAAATCTCAAGTAAAGAAGAGTAGAAAAGATTTGAAGCACACTTACTCATTGCTTAGGTTGTTTAACCGCGCAGTGGCCATGCAACCTATGGCGACTTGCATATGTGCAGGTGCTGCGCACTCTGTATCCTAACTCACACGATTTTCACCTCCCATGCTCCCTCTAGTTATCATTCTGCAGTTATTTCTTTCTCCAGCACCCACACCCTATCTCCACTTTCCGTCCACTCTACCTACATTATCACCAGTTCTCATTCTCTCTCTCCAGCACCGTTTCTTCCCTGCCAGCTCATACTTTATTATTACCAGTACATGTTCATTCCACCTCATGCATACAGCCCAGGCGCCTTACTGGGGCGTGGGCATGCGCAGCGCCCACGCCTAACAAGCTGCTAGTGGGGCACCTTGTAAATCCTGGAATTATTTTCAAAATTGCAAATTGCTCAACAACCACACAATGGAGAGAATATCAGAGAGAGCAGTATAATAGACAACTCCAAGGCCTACATGTCAGTCCAAAAATCAAGTCAAATGATCCAATTTTGAGTAAGGTGAAAATGTGAGTGAGAGTCTATGAAGCTGGCGGATTTTTGCCCACCTTCTAACCCCCCCTGTTTTATCACCAATTGTAAATGGAATTGACTGGTAATACTATTAGAGCATATACAGTATGCTAGCTGTCGATTAATGTCAGTTTTGGCAGAGTTGAGCAGGTGATTGTTGAGATCGGTATCGGTTTTGAGTTGCTGAAGTGGAAAACCTTCGATACATCAGCAGCAAATCTAGTTTTCGTCAGGAACACCTGGGTGTTGCTGATGGCTCTGATGGCTCTGGTGGAACATTGTACCCTCTGCTCGTAAATCAAACATGACCCATTGCCCTAGTGATGGGTGGCATTGCATACCTACCCTGTGGTGACTAATATATCCTATCTCTTATTCTTCCAATATGTTGCATTGTATATTACCCAGTCGACACTCACCACCCCAGTGTTACACTTCCTTTACTTTACGTCCGGTATATGGTGACGTATACGTACCATCATAACGACATGTGTATGTCATTCTTCCCAAGGGTTCCTGTTACGCTGTAGCCATTAACCCAATGCCTGGCGCTGTATATACATTTCTCTAGCCAAGTGCCAGATTTTACCTCTCTGCTATAGCTATTTATCGGATGCTGGAAATTCCCATATATGTCTAACTTTGAGATTTTTTCACTTATTATAATACAGTCTTCGCTTCAGATACATCGCTTGCCTCCTCCAAGGTGATTGAAGCCTGTTTCGTCCACACTCAGGGATGCTTATCAGGTAATTCATCTGTGAAAATCCCAGAGCTTACAACAACATGATGTTCAATTTCGCTGACTCTGTGAACAAATGCTTTTGTCGACCATGGTGGTTTCCCGTTACTGGCAGCAATAAATTGGTCACATAGCTCTCGGTGTACACCTGCTGAGTGTTATACAGTTAATTGATGGCTGTTTACCACTGTATGGATATACTCACATCCAATTGCATGCTGCTTCTTATTTGTGCTGCTTCCAGTCTTACAGATTATTTTTAAATGTGCATCCTGGGTTATGTTTTTGGTGGCTGCATAGGCAGCGTCGTGGTGGACAAACTGGTGTCTCCGTTCTTGCTGTGTGCAGATAAGTGACGTATTTGACAAAGTGTGTTCCAATTGGCTTGATTTGCATCCGCTCAGATCTGGCTGAGGCGGTTGTGTTTCCATGATTTGCTGGTGTGGAATCAGAGAGGAAGATGATAACGAAAAGAAGTGGAAAGTCCTGAGGATTATATACAGTTAGCTTCATGTCAGAATGGAATAATTAGCTGCCAACATGTTTGTTATACTCACGATGAATTCTGCCGCATATAGCTGCAAGTTGCAAGGGTTTCTCACAGCCCCAAGACGTGCAAGATGTCGGTCCAACATTGTGTGTTTGTTAACAGGGATAACTTGAGGTGTAAAACAGCTGAGATCGCATGATTGACTGCTATATATAGGACATTGTTCGAGGGAAAGGATGTCTGCTGATGATTGTCTCAAAGAATCCCGGGATAATAAATGAAACTGACGCTAACAATCAAGTGATATTGTATGGTTAGCTTAACTATTCCTGGTTTATTGACAGTCAAAAGGGAGGTGTTGCTTTGTTCTAGTTGAGTAAACGTTCCAACCTTGACATAAAAGACAGACCTTGCCTCCATATTGTCTATATCTTGCAACATCCAACATCTCACCCAACAACAAAGTCAACGGAAACCACAATGGTCAATGCTCAGAAAAGAAATATTTGCCACTTTTGCTGGGCAGATACGGCAAATCGACAACGCGGTCCACCCATCGATGTCATCAAGCAAATGAAGGCAAGAGCGGATTGGCGGCAGAAAGAGTCTGAGCCCGTGGGGCATTGGGTGGCATGAGATCAAAAAAGAAGCTTGCAGCAGAGAAATGACGAGAAATACATTTCTTAAGCATTGAAGGGAAAGCGAAATGCATTGAGGATTATGCTGAGAGAGAAACTACTGGGGCAAGAAAGTGGGTTGAAGACGTAGAGGCAGAAGTTCAGCAAGAGCAGGAAGATATGCAGCATACTGAAATCGCAGGTTTGACGAACAGAGTGCCCAAAAACAACATTTGGAAAGATGATGGTTACTATCAGAGACAGTCTGAGTGATCTTGCAAGTTCTGACAATGGGGAGGATGGGGAACATGAGGATGATGAAGCGACAGAGCAGGGCATGCTGAGCGAAGATGATGAACCTGGCTGGGTGATGTGCTCAATCACAACAACGGTACAGCAGTGCATGGAGAGGTTTCGCCAAAAGAAGATGAAGCTTGACGAATTGACACAACCGGGATGGGAGGAGGCAGCCGACTACTTCTGTACACGAGATAAGCAGTACGGAACATCCAAATAGAGGGTTCCGGCAGGTGTTCTACCCCAAACGGATGATGATGCTGCAGCACCTGCACCAACAACATTTGGAGAGGTTATCGAGTGTCTTGACATTGTCCCCGGAATTTCACAAATGCCGTGAGGGAAATCTTGACCAGGCAGTAGTCATATTAGGCTAGGTTCAATGAAACTGCAGTCGAACGCGAGCATACCTGGTGTCGAGCCCGCTGGGGAGTGCAATACGTCACCTTTGCTGAAAGCGAAGCCTATTCAACCTGTAAGCTGATACCCCTGCCAATAGCCTCCAGCTAGTGAGCATATAGATTTTGGATTTGGACGAAGACATGGTGATGGCTCCTGCATCTGCAGAGCAATACATTGGGAAACTGTAATTTTTAACGTCATATCTCAATGAAAAGCAATTTGTTTATCAATTTTGCTAGGTGCCACCTTTTTCTTGATTTCAGTTACCAAATTGTGAGATATGATAATTCCTCTGTGCATGTGCAAGGGTTGAACACACCGTGTGAAAGCTCTAGAATGCACATCACGCGGAAAAACAGCCAACACATTCGATTTCTCTCTGCAAGTGACTGGTACGTGACAAAGCAAAGGCTATTTTAGTGACAAAATATATTGACAAAATTTAAGTGAGTGATATCATACATGTCAAAGAAAGAACGGTCAGTGCTCACGACGAATCTGTCTGAACAACGACCGTCATGCCCAATTCATTCATGAATCCAACTGCATAACTCTCTGTACAGACTTCGTACACATGGTTGGGATATTTGAAATTGCTTATGGTATGTCATGGAAAGCGAGGAGAAGGAGCTGGATAAGGAAAGGTGAGGAAGTTGAGTTATATTTACCAAAAACTAGTGAAATGATCTACACAATGTGAATTGCCGGCCAAAAGTACAGGAATGTGATCCGGCCATGTCATCTCTCACTCAGATAGCGTGGATAGCAGTTAATCAAACATTGAGAGGTAACAAAACTCCTGCATGCAAACATTAATACATACAAACGCAATATGAGTTGTCAATCATGTGTATATGATCGGTTGCATACAATGATTGAGTGTACAAAGGCTGTATCAATATGATTAATGTGACCGTCAACAGAGTGTCGACGATTTTTAGTCCTACACATTTGGTAATTAACGGGCTGCATTGGCACATCCTTCCAAAGTGAATGTATTGGATGGTGTTATAGCAGAACAGGCAAATGACATGCTCATTGCCACATCCTGAAAATGGGTATCAATGGAGCGTCAACAATTTTTGGCATTGCATCATGTAAAATCCACAGGGCTGCGCAGTGACATTGACTCATAATCGAACTGTCAGCCACCTTTCTAGGTAATCATGGATGCGGCAAGATTGCTACAATGTCCTAAAAATGAGCGTCAATGGAGCGTCAATGACTTTTGGCCTTGCATCATGGAAAATGCAAGGGCTGTGCGGCAACATTAATCCAAAATTGAACTATCGGCTGCCTTTCTAGGGAAACATTGTTCCGACAATTCTGCTACGATGTACTCAAAATTAGCGTTAAGCGAGCGTCAACGACTTTGGGCCATACATCTTGGAAAATCCAAGGGCTGAGCGGTAACATTAAGTCATATTTGGTCAATCGGCCATTATTCTAGGCGAGAATTGTTGCGACAAATTGCAATTATGTCATAACAATGAGTGTCAACTGAGTGTCAATGATTTTTGGGCTTGCATCTTTGAAAATCCAAGGGCTGTGTGGTGACATTCAGCTATAACCGAACTATCACATCGGCAAAAAAATATTCCGTTCGGGTGGAAGGGCTCCGTCAGAGTGGACGCGCTCCGTCAGAGCTGTCAGAGTCACCCCGGTGGCGGATTACTCCGCGCCGGGGATCAATACAACGCATCGCGTTGTATATCATCCTCTGATCGCTGTTTGACTGTCTCTTCGCGTTCTGTCGGTCTCCTATTTCAAACGATCACTCTGGTGTTGTGGCCAACTGTGGCAATACGTCGGATTGGGTTCATTGGGTACGCGCTTGCATTGGGATTGCAATGCGATGGGTGATGCTGCGAATATCTCTCCTCGCGTTCCTTCTACCAGCGCGCAAAATGCAATTCTCTCTATACTAATTATACACATTATTCCAAGTCACCAGATCTATGTGGCTATTGACAATCCATCGCTTGTTCTGTCTGTCACCTGTCTTACTGCTAGTAGCTATCTCTGGAATCATGTGCACGCAGCCGACAATAGTTCGCACGCTGAAAACTTGCAAAGCAATGGCTGCCGGTGCTTTTCTCATTTGTACAAGTTTCGAGACCGGATCCAAGTTACCCGAGTTTTCACGTATTGTGGTGAGCAGCAGGGGTAACCAGTACTCAACGAAACCTCCATCCTCGTTTTGGAGTTTGATTTTGAATAGTCGTTGCAGTTGCCACGGGAGACGCCCATTCAGTGCGCCATAACACCTCCCCAGGTGTTGCTTTACCCACACCAAGTCTTTCCGTCGATCCCCTCTGTGCCAGCTCAGGCTTCCTCTGCATCGACACATCTGAGATATGCATTCACCATCTAAACCCTCAACTTAAACCTTAATACCATGGTAAATACAGAGCTCCATTGTGTGCAGTTGTTCATCCGATATATACATCTTCTTACGACTCTTATGCTTGATTCACTCCTATGTGCCACTGTATATTGCCACGTGGTGCGTTGCGTCTTGCGTATTGTCGAGTAATGCTCTGAAGTCTTTGATCATAGCATCAGGATGCTTTCCAACGCGGTGGTTTTGGGGTCCCATGAATTCGTGCTTTGCATATGACTGGGGGCTCAGGGGGGCAGCCAGATCAACACCGGAAGGGAGGACTTTGCATGCGGTAGTGCTGTTCTCCTGATGCTGAGCGAGGGCTTGGAGATTGAGCTCTCTGACTTCGAAGCAGAGAATGTGATGCTGAAAGGTGATTACTTGCGGCAGGTAGTTGAGATTGTGATTGGAGGCGTTCTAACCGTCCTTGAGGTTCATTTTATGTGCTTGTTCATGTCTCTCGGCAGAATACTGTTGCAAGGCTCCGTATCGACGAATCTGTTCAACCCAATGAGACATCAAGTGGATCTTTGGAAAGTTGAAGTTGGCATCCAACTCCTTCGAAACATCTATCTCGTGGCAGATATAATCCCGCCAGGCGTTCATTTCGCGCCGCTTCTTAGATGTCGTCCAAGTTTTTGTATATGTTTCGTCGTCTACCTTTCGCTTCTTCACAAGTTCCATTCTGAGGGTATTGGCTTTGGCCATCGCCTTTTTGTAGGCTCGCCCGAGTAAGAGAACATCTTTGAGGGTGTGAAAATGATGCAAGGCGTCCTCCATGTAGCTCAATGTTGTATCATCGTGAGATTTAGATCGAGCATACATACAGAATTCTAACAATACCCGTGTGCACTCAATTGCGTGATTGAATATGGGACGCTGAGCGGGGCTTCCGCCTTGTAGAGACTGGGTTACAACTCCAAGCAGGTACCGGCTCATTTCCTGCATCTCCTTCCCATTCTATTGAGAAACTTCTTCATATGACTTATTGTTTGGTGTGAGGTTGTGGTAAGCAGGCATGGATAACCAGATTGCTTTGTACTTGTCAAGCCGTTCGTGCGTCTTCATGACGTGGAAAATCCAGTTCTGGAGGTGGTCAAGCATGCCGATTTGCATTGTATGGAGGAGGTTGGGCTTAGGGAGGTTGCTCACGATAAAGGGAATATATCGAAACACGTTGAATGCTCAGTGGACATGGTGCGACGAGAGTTCGGCATTGGCTGCCTGTGTGTTGGCATCGCTGAGCGTTCGATATAGGTTGTGATCCCACCGGGGGTGTTGCTTGTCAGGAGGGACATAATCCCCAAGTTCGTTCTTTGGACAGTCGCACCAAAAACAGACATGCCACTCGAGATGATGTAGGTCGCTATACTCAGGGCAATCTGCAAGTCATGCTGCTAAAACCTGTTTGCAACCCCTGAAGTTACCATCTGCACAGAGAACATTGTAATACCAGCTCTCAGCGCTGGGATTGTGCAGAAAGGTCAGAGGCTGGAGTAACCGCCGGAGTACTTCGTTCAGCACCTCTCGGTTTGTTTTCCGCTTCCCATCCAGCTGCTTCAGATGAATATTGCTGTTCTTGATTGGATTCGGCAGGAGAGTGACCATCATGATGCTGTGCGTTGAGGGCATCTGGCGGATCTTCGAAGATAAATTACCAATTGTCATATATACAGGCCACTCTTTCTTGTCGCAAGCAAAATTCAGGAGATGTGTTCCGTCAGACATGAAGATCAAGGGACACAGTGTATCCCCCACTCTGAGTGTTGCCTAAACGTCGATTAGCACGTTATGATCTGGGAGTATCTCTCCTTACCTGTGTCTCCCACCACCAGTCCGCAGTGTGCATTTCGGTACAGAGGAGTTTCGGTGGCGTATCGCTGTTAAAGCAATACTGAGGGGCATAAATTAGATGCTCGGCATACGTTGGCTGCCGCATCAACCATCTCATGCTTTTGATAATGTCTCGACTCCAGTATTTGATAGGGCGTTGGTAATTGTCATTCCATCTCATATCCTCAAGACTGTGTAGTTCCCACTCCCCAAGAGCCAGATCATCTGGTATGCTAGCCACAAGCTTCTGGACACGATCACCATTTTTGAAAAGTCGGAAACGCAGAGCTGTGTTTTCTTCCTTCAGCACGCTGTCATAGTACGTCTTCATGCCCTTCTTCTTGATCCCACACTGGATATATTTGTACTCTTCACGTGTCGCAAACGGGTAGTAGGGTTTGTTCTGTAGGTTCGTCTCAAGGCAACCCTGAGCGTTGCGTTCCCATGGCTCAGCAATTTAATCGCTCAGCGGAGCACCGGCACCGGGGTATGTTTCCGTCCACCGCAGAGGAGGTGGTGGTGGTTGAGACTCCGAGTCTGCGATGTTTTCAACGTGTTCAATGTAGGGAAACGCGTCCAAGTCTTTGACTGAATCTTTGTTAGCGTTGAATTCACGATGCTGAGCGGGTTCAACGCGTTGGGGCGCGCTGCGAATAGTCAGATTATTTGTAACTTGAAGGTGTTCAGGATGGTGTTATTTGATATGTTTAAGTTGCCAGCTGTCTGAGGTGAACTTCTTTCGGCATGAAAATTGGGGGCAACGGAATGGGGTCTTCTCTGGCATTGTCGATGACGCGGGAGGAGTGGAGTATTCACTGTAGAAAGGGACGAAAGTTGGAGCTGGGCCTGAGCAGTCTGGTGTGGGTATAAGCTCATGATACTTGAGAGATTTATTGAGCATCAACCCCATCACGCCAGGAGTGGCGAAAACACTGTATGCGCGATGTCCCATATTACTATGAATAAATAAAAAATAAACCCTGAGCAATCCAAAAACCTCGCGACGCGTGTATTAATCAATGCCTGAGATAAATAGATTAGAACGAAGGAAACGAACAAGCCCACAACCCTAACCCAAACGAACAAAACACCTCCACGCGTGGCTTAATTAGTGCGTGAGATGAATAGATTACAGCAAAGGAAACTCACAAGACAAGAACCAGACTATAACCCAAACGCACGCCTCCTCTGCAACGCGAGGACTGGTTCACTCCTCGCCTACCGGGCCATCTGGGCAAGCCTCATGGAGAGGGCCATCAAGGAGAGGGACATCGGGGAGAGGGACATCTGGGAGAGGGACATCTGGGAGAGGGACATCTGGGAGAGGGCCATCAGGGAGACTGTCGCCACCTGCCGATTCGCCAAGTAGCTGCTGCTCCACATTGACATCCGAGGTGTTTCCGGCTGCCTCAGCTTCTTGCAGAGTTGGCGCCACTGGGCGAGGTTTTTGCGGAGTCAGAGGCCGCAAAAATTCCAGCCCACTGAGGGTATGAGTCTCCGGAGTTTGTGGTCATGGGGGAGGCTCCGGGGTTTGGGGCCGTGGGGCAGGCGCCAGAGGTTGTGGCCATGGGGTATGCTTGCGGATCTCCTGGCCTTGCTCAGGGAGCACGGTTGGCTTATCGTCTACCATGGTATCAGCATCGTCAGCCGATGTATTTACCATCTCTCCCTGGCCAATTGTCCAAGGTTCTTTGCCATTATCCTCATCCTCCTCCTCATCCTCATCCACCACCTCCTCCTCCTTCTCATCTTGCTCTACTTCATCTTTCTCATCTTCACCGTCCCTTTCCATATCCACATTGCCGTCTAAATCAACGCCGTCCGGTGCTTCCACATCATCCTCCATTCGCATATCCACATCAGAATCACGTTCCGAGTCATATTCGCCGTCCGACTCGATGGAGTTAGTATCAGCATCTGAGGTAATTGACACGGCGGGCGATGCTTCTGGCTCAAAATATACCCGCTCTAGTCAGCCCTCTGTGTCCAAGTCTGACTCTGACATTTTCTTCTGCAACTGCAAAGCAACGGCACAAGAGATATCATCTCCCCCTGGGGTGTGTATAACAATACCTTTCCCTTTACCGTTTCCCTTCCCCTTCCCCTTCCCTTTCCCCTCCTCTTCCTCAGTCTCCTTCCCTTTCCCCTTCCCATCCTTTGTTCCCTTCCCTTTCCCAGTCCCTTTCTCACCACCCTGTGTGTCCTCCTCACTCTCGCCGTCGTCATTGTCATTGCCATCGCCAGGATGGCTTCTTCCACCACTCGGTGCACCAGGATCTGCCCAGTTGTCATCATCATCATCCTCGTCAATTATCTCATCCCAATTTAGTGGTCTAATGGCCAGGAAGTCGCCTGGTTTGTACTGCCGACACCTTGGCGGCTCAATCTATGCCCTGAGATCATCGCTACCGTATCAAGAGAAATGCTCACCAGTCCGGTGAACCTTCCCCGAGCTGGTTGACTGCGGATTGGAGCGATTGACTTGATCCCCGAAGGCACAGGGATTGTCCCACCTCCAATCCTTCATTTGGTCGCAGGTTTGGTCAAACATTTGCCCCATATATGAGCGGAAAGCAGACCACCACTCCCGGAAAAGGCGAACTCCTGCTCCTGCAGTGCGGCCACATCAGCTGGAATTGTGAAAAGTGGTGAGTCGTGACTGGATCAAGACAGATTTTATCATAAAAGAAGTCCCATGCCCTCTCATCCTTGATGCCGCAAACATTGTATATCCGTATGAGTCCACAGATGTGTCCCGAGATGAATCCCTATATACGGTGCCGATCCAATGACAGGTGTCGATTTACAACCGATGTCGGCATCTTTGCCCTCGTCTTCCCCTTTCCTTTGCTGCTGCCCTTTGGTGCCATTGCTGTGAGTTGAAAATGAATCTACATCCGGAACGTTAGCATTATGATACAGTTGTAGCGGAAGGAAGCGCAGATGGAAAGTACAAAGTTGTGTAGATTATCGGGTGTGTTTTGGAACAAGAGGCGTTGTTTTGTGCAAGTTATGTGATGTCGAGATCGGGATGCTATCGGTGTGTATAACAGGGGAGGAAAAGAGAAAGGAGGTGTAGGTGGGAAGAAGGGATATATATACTCGAGTTCCTTCGATTTCATGGTTCAAGGTTCAACTTGTAAGTTTTGTTGGTTAACGAACACTAAACAGCCCAGCCTTCATCTTGTAAAACCACCAGGCACCACATGAACGACAAGCCTCAAGACGAGATTTAGTACTCGCGGAGAGGGCAGTTTACCACGCCGGGCGTTGCTTTTGCATCATACATCATTTTAATCACTCAGACCCCGTGCATCTCGGAGAAAACTGAGTAGTTCTCAAGTTGTCCCAACTGTGCAAACATCCAACACGGCTACCAACCCCTAGCAGTGGAAAAAGCAAACGCAACTGATGTCATAGGATAGAGAATAGGTCATTGTTCGCTTTGCGATGCTTGTAGCCCGGCCAAAGGGTGATTTCCACCGGGAAGCTGAAGATATACCCAATCGATGGTTTGAAGTATTGTGCCAGGAACGAGTGCAATACGATGATAATCGGGCCAAGATGGCATAAACACCCTTTAAGCAGTGCAAATAGACCTTCAGATGGTGCTGTAACAGTGAATATCAATGCTGAGTTTAAGCTGAGTTTAATCTGAGTTTAATCTGATCGCAGTAAACCCCATAATTGAATGCTTTTCAAGAGATCTCGTCACCGAGTATTGTCAGGGTTTAAACTCTAGCTCAGTCCACACTGCGCCTCCCTTTTTTGTCGAAACCCTCCATGGTCGCTCAAATAGGAGTCTACCTCGCCTGCTGTTGCATATGGATGCTCAGGCAATTATTCCTACTATCTCAACGTCGAACATCTATATTGGACTATGCATTCCCAAAGCCCTCACCCTGACCCGACTGCGGTCGTATGAAATGTTTGAAGTCTTGCTAATCATCAGAATCAACAAAAGCGTGGGCCTTCATGGAATTCTCAACTTCCCCCTGCTAAGAGACGCGTTTCCGTCCCGGTTGGTGACAAGGATTCCTGTCAAGGAGGGAGTTCCGTACCCTCTACAATCCAAGGTCAGAACTCCACCCTCTCATCCTCGCTGAACAATTCTCGCGTTGCAGATATCAATCAACGCGTGACTTCCACCCCGTCCGCTACACAGCGACAGTCAATAAATACTCCAACCGCCACGCTGGGTACAAGCAGTCGTAGCACAGCAGCACCCGGAGGAACCTCAACTCGTCACTTTGTATCCAGCCCCGCATCCCGCATTGTTATCACTCGCACTCCTCTCTGAGGTCTTGAAACCTGCCTACCCCCATCCCTAGTCCAGAAGCCCGCTCGATCATTACAAATCCACTCCGAATGTGAGCTACTGAAATGAATCAGAGATAGAGGCAGTGGCAATTGCAACTGCAGGTGGTGTCTACACCTCGATCAATGGTCTCCGGTAGTCGCAACATCCATTGATTTGGTCACTCCGACATAATGCGTCTTGTGTTTGCAACGGGCAGACTCCTGGAGCTCTACATGTGGAACAGACGGCCGTTTATGAGTGCAAATGACTTGGAGACAGTCAGATATGCAATGCGATGCGTTTCGAAAGCATTAGCTGAAGCCCCACACTGGCAGATGATAGAGACGTACTGGAACACCGCAATGTTGCAAAATAACATTTGGTCTATAGCATTTGAGGCACGCACAAAGGAGATCTTGAATGAGGTATTCTGAAGCAACGCCCCACATTGGATATTACACGCTCAAACCAGTACCAGGTTCGAGCACAAGTCGATAAGGTTAAATCCCATTTTATTCAATCAGCAAGGGAGAACATAGCAGAGCTTTATGATCTCCACCGCTTTGAATCCGCCGCAGAGCGTTTGGAATTCATTGATTCCCTTCTGGCAGACAATAAGTATCTTTTTCCTGTAGCAGAGCGTGTGGAAGGTGGTGTACACGGCCCAAATCAAACGCAGAGAGAGTCGAAAGCTGCTAACGAATAGCCAGCATCCACATTACATCCTGGCAGAAGCTATGCCACGGTTTACCTATATCAAATTTTATCATCGGGCGAAAAACCGCTGTAAGTATGCTGATGGATTTTACAAGTCCAGGATTAAAGACAAGGACGGTCATACACCCTCACGACTGATCATGTTTACCTGCACCGCGTTGCGCCATGATCTTCTGAGGTGGCAAAAGAACAAAGGTGTTCATCCGAAAACTTCCAAGTCAAAGCTGAAAGCGGACAGACCTGATCCCTCGAACTACTTCAATTATAAGAATGACGGTGGTAGGAACCCATCCTGCTGCGCTGCAATAGGTCGCAAGTTGTTAACCTCGCCTGGCGTTGCAGACACGTATACAGTCTTGATGAATAACTGGAACACACTACCGGAGAGCTACCAACAGAGGTTGTATAAAAACACTCTTCCTACATTCAATCGTCAGATCCAACAGGCGGAGAACCCAATGCCTGCCATGGTCATCAGCGTGGAAGCAGCGCGTGTTGACAATGCTATTCTTCTGGACTATTTGACCTCCAAAGTGGCGCTTGAGAAGCCTGAGATCAGAAGCACTGACCAAAACATCCCGATAGACAACAATTGCACCGATGACGAACTGCATTTCGGGATGCCAGGGGGCAGCGGGGATTACGAAGATGAAGGTGACGAAAGCGACGAGTGCGATGCCATCCCCACCGCCAGCCGGCGACATCAGCCCTTGACTGAACTTGAGAGATTTGACCTGGGAACCAGTGATGTCGACAGGTATGACGGCGAGGATGGCGACGATGTGGATGCGGATGGGGATGAGGAGGAAGAAGCATCGCAAGCCGATGATGGATGAATGCAGAATGTGGAGGACTGACCTGGGAAGTAGTGATGTCGACGGGTATGAGTACGAGGATAGCGACGATGCGGATACGGATGTGGAGGAAGGAGCATCGCAAACCGATGATGGATCAATGCAGAATGTGGAGGACTGAGGGCGTAGTACTAGAGAGTGTGAAGATTGGATAGTATATTTCAGACATGTAAAATACGTCAATGGCAAAGCAAATGCAACGGCAAGCGATGTATCCGAAGCGAAGACTATTGCAAGAAGCGACAAAATCTCAAAGATAAACATAAAAAAGAGTGCTGTGTGTGGCTATCGGCCGAAGAAAGGCATAAACATCACCAGGCGTTGTGTAAACGGCTACAGCATAACTGCTGCCCCTGCGAAGAGTGTAACACACCTGTCGTTCTGATGGTGCGTATACCAGGCGCATAGTAATGGAGGTAAGTATGCAACGCGACCCGTCGCCTGGGCAATGGGAGGCGTGTAATTCTCAGTCAGAGGGTACAAGGTTCCGTCAGAGCCGTCAGAGCCGTCCGGAACACCCGGGTGTCTCAGACGGAAACTAGAGTTGTTGCTGATGCAGCCGCCTTTCCAGGCGCAATGTGTTGTGAGAACATCACTACTAAGTCCTACAAATAATCGTCAACCGAGCGTCAAGAACTTGTGGCCTTCCATCCTGGAAAATGAAATGGCTTTATGGAGAGATTAACCTATAAGCGAACTATCGGCTACTTTTGTAGGTGAAGATGCTTTCTACGACATCATCACTGTACTCTAAAAATGAGGGTCAACGATTTTAGGCCTTGCATCATGGAAATTCAAGGGGCTGTGGGACTACATTGATGCATAATTGAACTATCAGCCACCGTACTAGGCAAAATTGCAAGCGACAAGATTGTAACCATGTCCCACAATGACAGTCAACGGAGCTTCAATGGAGCTTCAATGGAGCTTCAATGGAGCTTCAATGGAGCCTCAATGGAGTGTCAACTGAGCGTGAACAATTTTTGATCTTGCATTTTGCAAAATCTAACGGCAATAGAACACAGATATCTCACAATAAACCAATCACCAACCCTTATTGGCAAAATTGCTAGTGACAATATCGAGTCTGCCTTCTACAATGGAGCACCCATGGAGCGTCAACAATTTTTGTAGAGGCTTAGAACACTACACAGCAATGAACTGCATTGTGCTGTTCCTAAATTGAGTCTAACGCTGTCAATCTTTGCAATCTGTCCTTGTATACAACTTCACAAATATGCATGCAATGTCTTACAGATCTGATTATTTTGCTTGTAGCTGTGGAGTCAATATTTAAGAACCCGCAGGCTGATATACTGTACCGTTACTTTTGGGAGTCTCTCGAGTTGAATTACCCCACTTTCTAATTCCTACTGCCATGTCAGATTCAAAACCTTTGAATACCTCGTTGCTCTAAGATATATTCTCTTCCAACAACAAATGTGGCTTTATTCGTGATTTGCGCGCCCTTACTTACCAATCATCTTCGATGCTTGGTGGACTTCAATGAATGTAGGCTCAAAGCGGCCTATTGCCTGTAATGATTATAGATATGTGGGTTTGTGGCGATTCAATTTACACTGTGGAATTGCGGAGACTGGCAGCCCTGCCATTCAATGTATCATTTCTCATCAAGGTCTTCACCATCCATCAGAACATGGGACCAGCTCAATGGGGAAACACTTGCGGGCAAAAGCTCACATCGCAAAGTTTAACGAATTGACAGAGTCAGAGGTTACTGAATTGACTAGTTCGACAGTTGATGAAACAGCGTTGGCCATCTTGAAGAGGCAAGGAAGTCAAAGAATCACAATGGTAAGTTTGGAGAGGCAATTCATATTTGACATCCAGGTTAATCCATATTGACCCCAATGATAGACAAAACGTTCCAAACTGGCAGCTAGGGATTTTGAAAGTTCTGAATTTCACCAAGACACATGGAATCGCTACGTCATGTTAGTGTTTGTTTTGGCTCATATTCCATAGAATGCAATATCAAATCTGGAGCTATGCTGGTCATATCAGGCATTACGCCATGTCTAAGTACTGCCATCCATTATGGCCCTTAGTAACATTTGCTGGAGGGAATATGCACTGACCGTGGATGCAATTAAGAAGCAATTGCTGTTACGAAAAGAAGTTAGTTGGGCTTTGGACGGATGGGCATCAACGAACAACCTAGCTATAACCTCGGTCATTGCTTACCATTTGGATTGAAATTGGGCATTACAAGAATCTCAATGCACTTTCGATGAGGTTAATCGCTTATTGTTTGCGACTTTTGAAAGCCAATTCATGATGACAGGTTAAGGGCCAACATACTGGAGCAAGGCTAGGAATACATTTGAAAGAGGTGCTTGATCGTTTTGAGCTTACCGATGGCCGTTTGCTTGGTATTACAACTGATAATGCTTCCTTAAATTACTTGATGACATGCGAGCTGCAATCAACACTTGAGCCCTCTGGAATTGAGTGGCCTGTATTGAGTAACCATATACCATGCATGGCGCACATCATACAGCTGGCATTAGGTGGATTCATAAGCAGTCTTGGTGTTAACGGCCGCACCAACTCATGGGAAGTCCATGAGCGCGATCAGCAATTTGGAGAGAATGAAAGCATAGACATTGGGAAGAGTCAAAGACTTCGAAAAGTGGGCATTGCTATAATCATTAATTTGTCTGCCATGAGACCATGTTTAGCAAAGATAATTGAGAAAGTACGTATTTCATGATATTTTGTAAGTCCTGAAACTGACCTTCATATAGCAGAGAATGCTTGCTGTATTGATTATGCTGACATCTGGTAGTTGAAATGAGTTCATTGACTGTCAAAAAGCCAATGTCCCACTCGCTGTTCTTCCGATTATGGATGTCAAGACACATTGCAAGTCAACCCTGGAGTTGTTAGAGTGCGCCTAACAATTACAGGAATTCACCGACAAGTGGCTCCAAAATCCAAATTACAGTGAGTGCCGGCCACTTTTCATAACTCAAGATGAATGGAATATTGTGAAGTATGCCATGGAAGTATTGAGGCCATTCCAATATTTGACCCTGTGGATGTCGAAGGGGCATTCAGTCACTTTGCATCACATTATCACAGTGTACAATGACATGTTCGATTATATGGATGGCGTGATGCGAGAATTTGCTTAGAAGAAGACTCAACTGAAGAAAGACTTATTCTTGGCTGAGAAGTTAGCTTGATAGTAGCTGTCCAAATAATACACTGAAGTGACTCCAACGACGGGCATGCTTCTCATGTCTGCACATATCCTCGATCTTTTCCGGAAGTTGGGATCATTTAGAAAGTGGGACAAGGCAATGGATGTTAATCCTGAAGGCAAGACATCCTGAACTACCCAATAGATAGAGGCCTTTCTGAAGAATGTGGAGAAAGAACACTGTGCCAAACATCAATGTATGCTGGCCAATAAACTTGTAAGCTTGCTGAGCAGCAATCTCGTACCCTCTGCAATGGCTTCTGGATCTTAATAATCATCCATTGATCAAGATGATTTGTCCAGCGATGATGAAGGATACCAAACACCTTACAATGTGGCTGAGATGATATCCGGATAAAGCGATGACGCAGCATGGTTAATGACCGTTGCCAGGCTCTATTTGAATTCGCCGCCAGAAGGAACAAAAAACTGGGGGCAAATTAATCCAAATCTCAATGATTACCACTCCGACCAAATGCAGATTAGCAGTACATTTTGGATTCTGGACATAACCGACTGGTGGTGCCAACAAGAGTAAATGCACTCAGAGTACGCTGATCTCTGCAATGTGGCACGTGATACATTCTGTATCATACCACATGGTGTCAGAGTGGAGGCCAGTTTTTCCCATCGGTGAGATGTTATTGGCTGGGGGCAGTCAAAAACCACAGGTGAGACCCTTCCTTAATAAGTCATTGTAAGGCAGTTTGCTCAAGCCAAAACGGGGATTTTGGCGGGCGATAACCCAGTATCGGATACAATGAACACAGAAAACAACTCGGACATAAACAAAGAGGTGGAGGAGAGTACATTGCACAGAATGGCCAATGTCCACAACGTTTTGGAAATGTGGCAGGGCTGCCTGAACCTATGTGCTACACAGAAGGAATCTCACGCTTAAAACAAGCAGATGACAGCCATTGGATACATTTTGGACACAGAAGAGATCGTCAAAGCATCGTGGTCACTCTTTCAACATGATGGTGCAGCTGCATTTAAATTGTCAGAAATATCACCTCTGCCTCCAGCTTTGTCTGCAAAGGACCTCCCTGGAGGACGAACTCAATTGCTAAATGTCCACCATATCTGGAGAATCAACCGTCATTCAGTTAAAAGTGATGAGCAAAGCGCACCTGAAATCATTTCGGATAACACAAGTTGGCTAAACTGGAATGGTATCCTGGATAATGCAAATGACAGCGGAGACGATAGCGTGGGAGACAATGAATCCGATATCGAGTGAAACAATGGCATCAAGGATCCGGAATGCCCAGAGCAGCAGGATGTGAGCGCTGCGCCAAATGTTCCCCTATCGGATCGGCCTACATGGAAGTCAAAGAGACAGGCCGAAAAGGTGTTGGTGACAGTCAATGCAATAAAAATGAGGAGAAATTAAGGAGTGAAGACACAGTAGGACAGAACGCATCAACAGTTCACCAGGTTTTTTATGTAGCTTGATGGAGAGTTCAGATAGAGATATATTATGCGCAAATGGTGAGCAGTAGCTTGTGAATATCGGTTGATAAACAGATGTATAGCAGGCGCAATGAATCTTTTGGCGAGATACATCATTTTTAGTCGTGTGTGAGTAAACAGTGGAAGAATATTACTTCGCTTGGCTTTGCCACAGGGTTGAGTCTCAATCTGACACAAAGATAACAAACAAGTTCAAATCATGATGAAAACAATTATCAATGGCAGCAGATGTTAAATGGACAATACATTAAAATGAGCATCAATGGAGCGTCAATGATTTGCGGTCTTGAAAGTACTGTAATTCACCAGTGACTTGGTCGTTGTTATTCATAATGGAAGTATTGGCAGCTTTTATAGGCAAAAGAGATAGCAACACAGTCACTACCCCATTCTTAGAATGAGCATTAACAGAGCGTCAATGATGTTTAGCTTTGCATCTTGGGTAATTTATGTTCCAATTGGTTGCACAAATCCATTTCTGAGATATTGGCAGCCTTCAAATCCAAAAACACCAGAATCATGCTCCTGCTGAATTCTGAAAATGTGTGTTAACACAGCGTCAACAGTTTTAGGTCTTGCATATTTGGTAATCCACAAATTGTGTGAATCATCGCCCGCATTACTGTATTATTGACCGCATTGAGAGGCAAAAATACTATATATCAATGGTAAAACACAGATACAAATTTGATCAATATTGCAAACTGCACAACATGCAAAAGTGTATTATTAGTTGCAGAAAACACCATTTTGATAAGGTACTATTATGACACTGCAAATACCACAGCCCTATATGAATCTATAGATGGACCTGCTGGGTGACCCATTGACAACCTGTCCAACCCAGAAGGGGTTGAGAGTTTACCATCGAACGGTACCCGAGCTGATGGGTCTGGTTTATTCACGACCCAGACCTCCAATTTGGCAATTGTTCGGTTCAGACCCGGATCCGGACTCACAATGATGGTCTGGAACCGTTGCTAACCCTACCTATGCCTATAATGGCTGATGATACGTTGATTATGGATGACAGCTAGCAAATAGCTTCCCAATCAAAATGATTACAACTCCAAAAATCGTGAATATTACGTTGACACTCATTATCACAATGGGGTTATTACCGAGTCGCGTTATCTTCTGCCTATAAAGGCAGCCAATTTGTTGGTTATGCATCATAGCGAGCAAATTGCTTCCCAATCAACTTCCTTCCAAGACCAACAATGGTTGACGCACCGTTGACTCACATTTCCAGAATGGGACAATTTCTATGTCACTTTGTCTTTTGCCTATAGAGGCTGCGAATATGTTGGGCATGCATCAGAACGAGGAAATCGATTGCAAATTAACCTGCTTACGAGACCAAATATCATTTAAGCTCTGTTGACACTCACGATAATCATGCTCTTACTGTCGTTGTATCGTCAATAACTTTATACACATAATAAGACAGTCAGTATCGACAGCCAATGTATCATTTGTATGAATACTCAGTTGCATCCAAATGCTTTGTGGTCTCTCAATTTCTGATCTACTGATACACATATTCTCTAAGTGACGGATAACATAGTACTGTCACATCCAAGTGCTTTCAGCTGGCAATTAACCATATGTAGATTAATTCACTAATTTTTCATTGGTATCGCCCAACTTCCTCACTTTGCATTATGAAGTTCCTTCTCCTCGATTTCCATAACCTACCATGAGCAATTTTCAAAATGTTGGCCATGTGCACCAGGTCCAAATGCAGAGTAAAACAGTTGGATTTATGGAGTGATGCAATATGATGGTGGTCATTCACACAGATTCACGTTGCGCATTGACTGCTCCTTCGATGACTTGTATAGCATTGTTGACTCAAATTTGGTTTCAAATATTTATCTCCAATTTTGATTGTGCATTCTCACTTATCTGTAAGAGGCTGGACAATATCTCGATGATTAGTCGTCAATCAACTCGGTTTGGAGTCTAGCACTTTCATATGCCCAGTATGACCCTTGCACATGCGAAGACGAATTATCATGTCTCACAATTTGGTCAGTGAAATCAAAACTATGCTGACACTGAGCAAAATATGTACACCAATGACTTTTCATCGGGATATGTCATCAATAATCATAATTTGCGCCGTCAGTCTTCAGATAACAAACTAACCATTACAGTTTCTTCATCTGAATCCATTTCCTGTATGGTAATTAGCAAGGGATGCTATTTGCTGCGGTAAAAGCTTACAGGTTTGACAGACATTGATGTCTTAATCGGTGGCGAATTGTGTATGGCATGCGGTGAGAGAGACAATATGCATATGCAAGACTGTGTTTTCCCGGATGCTAATCTCATGATGCTAATAGCTGCTTATGAAGTCCCTTGTGGAATTGCAATTTTCCGTTGATACTATGAAGTATATCCATCAGCTCTCCAAATGTATTGGCGAAGTAGCTGGGGCAAAGATATCCATTTGCAGTTTAATGACTGTCTTAACAGTCAATGTGGCTGTCCTGTACCTTTGATCTTTCTCATAATGCCGGACAAACAATCATTCACACTCAGCGTCAGGATGTAGCAGGGAGCATGTCTCTGCTCATTTTGATTATTAAGGCAGCCAATACAACAAACAGGGATAATGTTGTACCAAAGTTAGTATTTTGCACTTGAAAGTAGGATATCTGAATGCAGCCACAAATAGAAAAACCTGAAAATAAGAAATGGGGATTTGAACTGACAGCTCTAGCCAAACCCGTCAAAATGTTAGGGGTTGCCATAACAGCGATAATGATACTTGATTATAAGCACAAGATGCATACATATCTGCGATATACATAAACATCTATGCATGTGGTAATCAAGTTGGTCAGTGTCATGCTCTTTAGCGGGAGTTCATGCCAGTCGCGCGAAGAGATGCACAGCGCGCTATCTTTGTTCACTCCTGAATACTTTGCGGGACGTGCATGGTAATCATGCACGGCAGTTGATAGTCAAAATGCGATGAAGAGGACTCCTCTCCCCTACCTGTAACGGGTCAGGATACGGAGGGGCACGTTCCGGTCTAGAGATAAGACTTGACCGTAGCTTGACATAACTGAGGGATTAATGACGTAGGTATTGGCCTAGAGCAAACACTGCTTGTTGGCACGAGTAGTCTGGATCGCAATGTAACCTCGTATTGGATACGAGCTTACGCGTCAATAATCTACGTTGGCATAGTATCTGTTGGTCGCCGAGCAAATCGATAACGCAATTAAATAACTCACATGCATGAGGGATGTAAGAGGTGATAAGCATTATCAACTTGGTTGGTAGATGTTCCAACTACCGACTCGTACGATTGCAAAAGATGTCTGAGTTAGGAAAGGATAAGCTGATATCGCGCGATGGATGGCCTGATTGTTATCAGGAGCGTAACGCTTTCAAACCACATTGCAAAGATGCGACTACCTGAGGGTGTCGTGGTAAGTTATCAATACGGGCGCCAAGGGGCATGGCCGAGATAACACTGTCACACCTGAGGGAGAGCGAAAGCTATAAAATGGACAGCTATGGCAGGAGGTTGAGAGGACAGCAGCGAACAGATTAGCTTTCAGAGAACACCGAAGACGATCTTAAAATATTATTAAGAATTCTATTTATTCAAAATTACTTCCCTCATACATACACGAGACTGGGCCTTATATGCCTGGACATCAGTATACACCAGCTGAGTACGCACTACAGAAGATTGTTGAGAGTTTCGGCAATTTGCTTTCCGAATTGGCCGAGCACCATTTAACCCACACCTACGCTGTGGTGTTTCGTTTCTGCGAACTCGAGAATATTCACTACCTGGTGTTGAGGTATCTCAACATGGGCGCTTTACCCCTCGAGGAATTTTCCGAGGAGTGGTTGTTCGAAGGTGAGGTTTAATCTTCATCTACATCGGAGACGGGCAGTGGCACCGTTTCGATTTGGAGAGATTGGAAGAAGCAGCTCTAGGGTTAGAGCGGAACGAGCAGGTTGCTGTTGTCAGAAGGGCAAGAGGTTGAGTCTTAGGATAAGACGAGGAGAGAAAGAGATTAGATAGGCGGCTGTACTTAGATTCAATCAATATTGTATTAGTTATTGGGATCTAAAACACCCCCGTAACACAAAACCTGCGGGTTGACAGGTACGTGTATGAGTTTGCCCTCCCAAGAAGCAGTGGGTTGGGTTCTATGATGTGTCTGGGACTGAACGAAACAGTTCTTCCTGTCCAAACCCAGACCTCTGACGAGTTTCCCAGACCCATTGCTAATGCTACATATGACTGGCACACATGTTGCTCCAGCAGGAAGTTGATACTTTGTAACCCACAACCTATCGTAAGTGTTCATCTCGTGGCAGATTTGATGACCCTAAGAGTCAGTGAGGCCCACTGGGTCAAACTCGAGGTGCGCTTGAAAATGGAGATGCACCAACAAGAACTGGATACATTTGAACTTATCCCTGTAGTATAATGTTCCAAAGGAATGTGAGTAATCTTCAATCCAAACATCATTGCTGAGTCCGAAATCGAGTGCAGAGAGGAGCGTTCGCCGCACATCTGCCGATTGGAATGATTCCATTTGAATTTTGGCCACTGCCCAACTGACATGTTGATCTATATATGGTTTCTTTTGCTGGCTAAACTATTGAGCCTGCTGAATGTTGTGTGTGAACTGAAATGGATGTTATGGATTCCATTGTTCTGAGCACTTTCGATGCTTGTTGTACAATCCAGTCGCTTTGCCATACGCTTTACCCCCTGCATTATCCACTCCAACCACCTGCCCATGAACCTTTGGCATTACTGAATCAGGGGTACAGGTGAGATCAGGCTGCTGAGGGTCTATAGGTTCTTCATTAGGAGTATCATTAGGTGGTAGTGCACCTGGTACATTGTCTGTAAGTAGATCATTAATTGACAGACTGTCAATTGTCATTCAGGTGCACCTACGGTGGGAAAACTATGATGGCTTAGGGTGAGGGAAGCCAGTAGGCGGTAGAATCCCATTGGGTAATAGCCCTTCATTCATAGATATTGGGTGATATTGGTAATAGTGAGCTTCCAGTCGGTTCTTATTGAGTAATGTTTTTTTGCAGATGCAGCATATAACAAGTTTCCAGTGTGGGTTGCCTATATTTGAGAATTGCTCAGTGTTCTGATGAATCTCGATGATGATTTAGGAGGTGTGGTGTGTCGTTGGAATTTGAGCCTCAAGCATATTTGTGTGAATTCAACCTAACTCAGGTTAGCATATCACTTTCGAAGCCGCATCACACCCCACCAAATGTAGAGAAGTGGTAACACGAAGTCACCTTACAATCAGTTTTCTTTCCAAACTAGCATAATGTTTCACAAATCCCTCACAAGAATAGTGCACATTATCTATCTAAAATTGTTACCAATGAAAGTTCCATTTGTCAGGACTGCAATCAACTTTCAATACCATATATCAGGTGATACTACAATTGGCCATGTTGTATACTATGTAATTGCGGCATTGTTTATGCTCGATCCTTAAGCAGTGGATAACATCTGCTTAACACAATGAAATACGTAAGTTTCTTAGGTGGTAGTATCGCTGCTCAATGATCATGGAGAACAGATTGGCTGGTTGGATGTTTTCTTCAGTAACGATTCTTGACCGGTGGGTGGATCGTGAGGAGACCATGAAGTTTACACAAGGAGCTTGAAAGGAAGCAATCAGTGTTGCTGCTTGAATAACAAGGCATCATATTGAATGAAGTGCAGAACATCCAAACACATTTTGAGTGTAAGATGCTGACTCGTGCTAACCTTCCAACCAGATATAGTTCTTGTTGCGTTTCTGGGCACATCATGTTGAATCACTTCTGTAACCTTTACTGTCATGATCCGAACAGAGGTGAGCTGGTATCAAAGATTCTAGTATACAAATTCGAGTCTATAACAAAGAAAGGCGGGATGTGTTTGATTAGGGTTTCTTTCTTTCAGCTGGGATTCTTGGGATTGGAGGTGCAGTGAAACACCACAGTTCGTGATGAATAGGATGGATATAAGAGGACTTTAATCAGCCAAAGGTCACAGCTACCATCAATCGTCACAATGTACTCTTCTGCATTCCAAATCACCAATTGACCTGATAATATGCATAGTACCATCTTTTGTTCACATATGATGTCGAGAAACTGATCTCTGCCAAAGACAACCAACATGGCCCCAATGAATGGGTTGTTTGGCTTAGAACATCACCCAGATGACAATGTGGGAGCATGCGATAATAATGCTGGAAATAAATCAACCAATGACACTCAATTCAGCCAACCCACGAATCAATTTCATTCACCACTGGGGAATAGTTACCCGCCTTTGCAGCCACCTCTTCTATGCGTTCTCTGGTTCTACAACCATGCCCCATGCAATATGACAAAAAGCTCACAACAAAGATCTGGTGCAACCGAAGAATATCCTAGCTATGGGCCATCATGGGATGCATATGATTTCCCTCTAGGAGGTTTTTGTGGACCTCAAATGTTTCCCCTTCAGCAATTCCCAGCACATGGGCTGTCATCTCCACATGCACCTCAACAGCTTCCTGCACCGCCTTACAACAATCCAGTCATTTGGCTGACATCTTCTGTCTTCACTACACCAGGACAACTTCGTAGCGTACCGGGGAAATCCCCAATTAGCCTCCCTGCGAAACTATTTTAGCCACCTGCAGAACTGCACAGGCCAGATGTTGCAGGGATGACCGATTTGCCCCCATTACCCGATATATCCCATGACGAATATGATGCAGATTGTGAGATTGACAATTCATCAGTCATGGGCAGGGCCAAAGAAAAAGCCCCAATCAGCTTGAACCAAACGGAACTCTCCTTGAAGCAATTTGGCACAATGATGGGACAACCCAACTTTAGTGCCTTCAACATGTGGAAAAAAGTATGGGTTGCTAGGTTTCTGGAAAAGAAGCATCGGTCCACTATCTGGGGACAGTACTGTTTGAAACAGCTGCGACATAGACCCCTGCACTGGGAGATGCCAGTTGCAGACATTATGGGGACTTTTGAGAGCTGGCTGCCATTGGAAAACTTCAATAATGCCAAATGGATTTGGTGGCAGTGGGTTGGGATGGTTTTGAAGAAATGTGCAAGGGAGCTTTGGGAGGCGAGAAAGAAGGTAGGCAAGGCAACACACGACAGGTGACATATTTGGGAGAGCACAGGTGCAAAAAAGCAAGAGGCAACTGCCCAGAGTTGCCATATACAACTTTCATGAATGTGATTTGTTGAGTGCCAAATGGCAACAATTACCAGACATCCAGCATTTAACTCCAAGCTTTGTACACAGATGTCAGGTACTGGGAAGCAATGATTGAATTCATTGAAAAAGAATCGTTGCCGGAATGAACAATACTAACTGACAGAGATATACCAATGCAACTTGATGCAAGAAGAAATGGAAGAAGAGTATATGGGACTGTATGTACTGAGGCAAATGATGAATGACCATCTATATGGTCAGATATCATGCAACAGTTCCCTTTCTAATGCCTTCAAGTTGAAGCTGGGATACAGTGTGAAACCATTTTTGCCAGAGAGGAAGGCAGCTGCAGGGAAAGATACTGCAGAGCACGTAATTAGACTGGCCAATGTAATCCCTGCTAGCCTGGTTACGGTCTGTCATGCCCAACAGGTAATCAGTATACATAGACTTTGCAGGTATCCGATGAAATGAAAGAATGGTGGATGAGAATGTAGGTGGGAACGAAACTAACAGTAGTATTGATGTAAGTTCTGATTGAGTGAATAGTATTCATTATATTCCACATATTTATTAGGTCAAAATGCTGGTGTGTGAAATACCTAACATCGCAATCAATTTTAGGAGCGCCAGAGTAAGAGCCCATAACCCCAACTTACCACAGAAAAACTGAAAGTGATCATTGAGAACGAAATTACGACCAAACAAGGTGCAAGAGAGGTTCAGAAACCAGTAGATGGTGAGGAGGACCTCGATCCAGATATATCGAGGTCAGTATTGAAAACTGTTCTCAACATAATCAACAACGAATTTGTACCTGAGTGTCTTGATAAGGCGGTCAGGCTGCTGAAAGCTCATCTGGTGCTCCAATGAATAGATGACTCTGTTCAAGGCCAGAAGTATTCAATTCCAGGCCGGCCAGGAACGAAGTTCCTGGCGTACCAGATTTGGGTCATATGGTTGATTGCGAGGAGGTGGTTTTGGAATTTTGATATGGCAGGAGCGCTGGTGGCGGATACAATGGGTCTGGATAAGACTTTTACCTCGGTGGCAGCGGCAATAATATGCATACTGCTGACTGAGCATGTTGTAATGAGGTTGCCACTGTGCAATTTGTGGGGGAATACTCTTGAAGAGTGGGTTGATCAGGTACAGCACGACTTTCCTGGGATTATCGGTGATGAATGGGAGTGATATCCATTATGGAGATAGAATTCAGGGCCCCGCCACCTTTCAGAGATCCAGGTAACTCCACTGTGGGGGCATCCAGTGCCCACATCAGCACAGAAACCAATCCTGGTGGTGACAATGCCCGCAGTTGCAGTGATATTTGGGAGTGCCATTGACAAGATGACCAATTAAACCGATTTCCAACCCATTGACTTGTTGCATGGGGAAAGTGCAAATTTCACCTACGAAGATCTCAACACCAGTATTGAGAAGCCTGATAACTGATTGAATTTCCACCTTGTGTGATATTGTATCTTAACTTCGAGAGCGAAACCATCAAGCAATGACCAACTCTCTCACACTTTATGGAGTTTTGGGATCTTTGATGAGTCCCATCAGTACTAGATCAAAAACTGTGGAGGCTGGCAAATTGCAATGAATGCGGGAATTTGATTGAAACTTTAAGTCACGGCAACTCTGGGATTCCATCCACTCAATGACTGGTGTTTTAGGACAATGTGGCTGTTTTCCAGTGCACCTGAATATGCAGAGAATAAGGCTGTGATGAAAAAGCATGGCGCTGAGGCATTGTATTCCACTGTGAAGAGTTTGATGTATGCCATCCAGACTGAAGACCATGACCCTCAACAGAATGCAGTACACTGGATAATTGAAAATGCAAAGCCCTGGACGATGAAGAGGTGGTCAAAATCCGAACTCACAAATGGGAAACTCCTTTGTTGGATAGTGACAGAGAAGGCACATCTTGTTGATCTCGACTGGACTAAGGAAGGGCAAGTTGGAATATAGACCCTTGCGGAGATACACACTTTGAATGGTGCTTCCACATGGTGCACGGTACATATATGGTGGCTGGCATGATGGTTAGTGGTATTGGGATACACCGAAGATCGGAATGACATTTCAGGACAATGGTATAATGAATGTGCTCTCGATACTTGGGTGGCTTCTCTGATCTCCCGATGGCAGAGAGCTACATTTCTACCAATGCTTGTCAATGCGCCTGCAGAGTATCCCAAATCTGACAAATGCGATGGATCAAACGAGGTGCTCCAGTACAAATCTGAGAAATATAACTGCTCTTTCCATAATCCACCCCCTCCTCAAAAGGCAGTACTATATTGTCCTCTGCCAGGAAAAGTTTGCTATATGAAGTGGTGGCTCACAATGGTTTTTGCGGATCATTTGGATATTGTCTGCATGTATGGGAAAATGGGTAACAATGAGCGTACAGACATGCAGCTCATATTCCATGATCTGCCAAACCCCTCTGTGTTTGTAACTACCCCCAAAGTGGGTGGGACAGGCCTAAACCTCACATCAGCAAACCATGCGTTAATAACTGAGAAGTTCAGGGTATTGAATTAACAGTGCCTAGCCTTTGCACATGTTGTCTGACTGGGGCAAAACAGAGTTCCACACTCATGGCCATTGAACACTGGACCCAATGGTTATGATAACAGAGCGAGTGATCTCCACCAGGTCTCTGGAGTGGCACAAATGAGAATCCTGCATAGCCTGATAATCCAACAGAACATTACAACGTCGATGATATACTGCATTCTGGGGTGTCTGGAAGACCATACATAGCAGCTTGCGGCAAGTGGAGATGTTGTGCTGTCAGATGGTGAGGATGAATGATAACTATTAGAGCAGTGTAATCAAGGTACTCCTCTTTAAACATTCAAGCAATATAATATCACCAACTGATGCAAAAGAGTCAAATGGTATGGACATTAAGGTGCAATTGATGAGTACAGGTGAATTGGTTAGAGTTTGACTCCTTTTCGGGTCAGTTGATTATTGTGATGGATACAAGACGAAGTCAATGATGAACAGATATCTGGTATACTGAACCATAGCCACATTTGCGTAATCCAATAAATAATGACAAGCCGGTGTGCCGGTTTGATGATTGGCTAAGTCAAATTCTGTGATTTCGTATATTTCGCATTGTGAGAATCTATCGAAGCTGCAGTTACTGCTTATTGAATATTATATATGTGGAATTGTAATACCAAAATCTACGTATGGGATTCCAGTTTTCAAGTGCGCATGAACCTCCAAGTGTGATTGCAATTATTCAATACTTGTCTATTTCAGGCACACTGGACAGTAGAAGTGTGAAAGAGTTTAGGATATTCACTGAATCAACAATGTTAAGTAATTTAGAGTCAATTGCAAAAGAGAATTGTTGTCAAATTCTTGACTTTCCTGGGACAGATCCAGCACAGTATATCACCAATCATCCAGGGATTGGAAGACAGTCTAAGTACCATTGAGTTGAGATATTGTATCCTAGGATACGGCTTCTGTAAATCAGGCTTACCTGAAGGATTCCGCCAAGTATTCGCTTGCTTCTGAATGATATTCAGGCACGCCTCAGATCCAGTCTTTTGTCAAGATTGTTGATCTCAGATTTATCACCGCACCCATGTTGTATTCACCGACTAATTTCAACAAGCTGTCAATAATTATGAACATATGATTACACTCCAGACACCCCTCCGAACTGTGTATACCAACTTTGTATTACCGTTGAACAATTTAGTTTGCTCCATTCCAAGCATATTTTCATTCTTTCTGAATGCGTTTAATCTGTGGCTGCCAGCACTCACAGAGTGTCCATCATTTAGACACTAAGCTGTTTGGTGCAGGCGCAGAACATCCTGCTTGGCCCCAGCTAATATCTCAATCTATGCTTCAGTGGTATATGAAGACCACTAGTAAAATGCCATAACTGTCATGCTCCGTGTCAACCTATCCGTTGGTTGCTTTGCAGTGACAGAAGGAAATGTATGAGTCAGACCCGGACATGGAGAGCTAACTAAAGGGGGTAAATTTAGAGTCGGAAGCTTCGCCCACCAAGTCAAGTTCCTCAGATGGCGATACCGACTTAACCGAGTTGGACGGCAAATATGACTCAGAACATGATCCTGATGTGGATTTGCGCATGGAGGATGATGTGGACGCACCAGATGGCGTTAATTTAGACGGCGATGTGGATATGGAAAGGGACGGTGACAATGAAGAGGAGGAAGATGAGGAGGAGGCAGATGAAGAGGAGGAGGACGAGGAGGAAGAGGAGGAGGAGGAGGAGGCGGAGGAGGAGGAGGAGGAGGAGGAGGAGGAGGAGGAGGAGGAGGATGTAGATGCTGGCAAGAACCTCGGACCATTGGCCAGGGAGAGCTGGTTAATACGTTAGCTGACGATGTAGATAACATGGTAGATGATCAGCCAATCGTGCTACCTGAGCAAGGCCAGGAGATGCGCGTGCATACCCCATGGCCACAACCTCCAGCGCCTGCCACACAGCCACAAACCCCGGAGCCTCACCCACGACCATGAGCTCCGGAGACTCATCCTCGGAGTGGGCTGCAGCATTTGGGGCTTCTGACGGCGCAAAAACCTCACCTGGCGGCGCCAAATCTGCGAGAAGCAGGGCCAGCAGGAAACACCTCGGATGTGGATGTGGATCAGCAGCTGCTCAGTGAATCGGCAGGTTGCAACAGTCTCCCCGATGTCCCTCTCCCCGATGCCCCTCGCCATAACGCATCGCCGGAGGGCTTGGTAGGCAATGAGTGAACTAGTCTTCCCTTTGCAGCGGAGGTGATGGTTGTTGTTTTCAGCTTAGGGTCGGATTCTTGTCTTGTTCTGTTCCTTTGTCCCAATCGGTTAGTCTCAGGCATTGAGTATTACATGCGTCGCGAAGTTTTTGGATTGCTCAGGGTTTATTATATTTATGGGGTGTGTATTGGTTTTATTTAATTCATAGAATGATGGGACATCGCGCAAGCTGTGTTTTTGCAACTCCTGGCGTGTAAGAAACCTCCTTCTGATGGTGTTGTGGCTCAATAGGTTAGCTGAAAGTATTGTAAGATTACAAACCAGGATACTCAGGCCAAGCACCAACTTTCGTCCCGTTCTACATTGTATACTCCGCTCCTCGCGTGTTGTCGAAAATGCCAGAGAAGACCTGTTTCTGTTGCACCAAATTTTCATGCCGAAAAAAGTAAACCTCAGACAGCTGGCGACCTAAACATATCAAATTACACCATCCTGGACACATTCAAGGTGTATGCCAGGAAAATCTGACTATTAGGAGTGGGCCCGGATGCATTGAACCCGCTTAGTGTCCTGAATTCAATGCTAACAAAGATTCAGTGAAAGACTTGAATGCATTTCCCTACCTCAAACACATTGAAAATGTTGCAGACTCAGAGACTCAACCACTGCCACCTCCTCTGCCGCGGACGTAAATATACCCTGGCACGAGCACTCAGCTGATCGATTACATTGCTGAGCTATGGGAACACGACGCTCACGGTTGCCTCGAGACCAATCAACAACACAATCCCTACTACCCATTTGCGAAGCGTGAATAGTACAAATATATCCAATGTGGGATCAAGAGGAAAGGCATGAAGAAGTACTATGAGAACGGGCTGAAGGAAGAATATACCGCTCTGCATTTCCCATGCTTCAAACATTGGGATGGGGTCCAAAAGCTCCGGGTTACCATGCCAGATGATCAGGATCTCGGGGAGTGGGAACTACACACTCTCGAGGATATGAGATGGAATGACAATCGCCCACCCCCTATCAAATACTGGAGTCGAGAGATCATCACTACCATGAGATGGTTGATGGGGCAGCCAGCCTATGCCGAGAATCTCATTTATGTCCCGCAGCGTTGCTTTAACAGCGATACGCTACCAAAACGCCTTTATACCGAAATGTACACAGTACACTGGTGGTGGGAGACAAAGGCAAGGAGAGATACTCCAGGATAATAACGTGCTAATCGGCGTTTAGTCAAAACTCAGAGGGGGGGATACACTGGTTCCCTTGATTTTTATGTCCGATGGAACGCATCTGTCGAATTTTGCTGGTGACAAGAAAGAGTGGCCTGTACATATGACAACTGGCAATCTATGTTCGAAGATCTGCCAGATGCCCTCAATGCACATCGTCGTAATGGTCGCTCTCCTGCTGATTCCAATGAGGAACCCCAATATTCATCAGAAGCGGCTGGATGAGCAGCGGCAAACAAACCAAGAGTTGCTGAACAAAGTACTCCAGCGGGTACCCCAGCCTCTCACCTTTACACAAAATCCCTACGCTGAGAGTGGGTATTACAACGTTCTCTGTGCAGATGGCAACTTGAGGTGTTGCAAACCGGTTTTAGCAGCATGGCTTGCAGATCACCCTGAGTATAGCAGCCCACATCATCTTGAGCGGCATGTCTCTTTTTGGTTCGGGTGTCCAAAGAACAAACTTGGAGATTATATCCCTCCTGACAAGAAACACCCCCGGCGGGATCACAACCTGTATCGAATGCTTAGCGATGCCAACACCAAGGCAGAGAATGCTGAACTCTGGTCGCGACATGTTCACGCCGAATTCAATGTGTTTTGACATATTCCGTGTATTGTGAGTGACCTCCCTAAGCCTGTCCTCATCCATACAATGCAGATTGGCTTGCTTGACCACCTCCAGAAGTGGATTTTCCACTTCATGAAGACACACAAATGGCTCAACAAGTACAATGCAATGTGGTTATCCGTGCCTGCTTACCACGACCTCACATCAAAAAATTAGTCATATGAAGGAGTTTCTCAATGGAATGGGAAGAAGATGAAGGAAGTGAGCCTGTACCTGCTTGGAGTTGTAACCCAGTCTCTACGAGGCGGAAGCCCTGCTCAATGTCCCAGATTCCATCACACAATTGAGTGCACACGGGGTTTGTTAGAAATCTGTATGCATGCTCGATATAAATCTCACTATGATGCAAAATTGAGCTACATTGAGGACGCTTTTTGTCATTGTCACACCGTCCAAGATGCGGCACGAAATGAATGCCTGGCGGGATTTTATCAGCCATGAGATAGGTGTTTCCAAGGTGTCAGAAGCTGACATCAACTTTCTGAAAATCCACTGGATGTCTTATTGAGTCGAACAGATTCGTCAATACGGAGTGTTTCAACAGTATTCTGTTGAGAGACATGAACAAGCACATAAAACGAACCTCAAGGATGGTTGGAATGACTCCAATCACAATCTCAACTACCTGCCACAAGTAATCTCCTTTCAGCGTCACATCCTCTGCTTCAAAATCAGAGAGCTCAATCTCCAAGCCCTCGCTCAGCGTTGGGAGAACAGCGCTGCCGCCTGCAAAGTCCTCCCTTTTGGTGCTGCCCCCCTGAGCCCCCAGTCATGTGCGAAGACCAAAGTTATGGGATCCCCAAACCACCGTAATGGAAAGCATCCTGATGCTATGATCTAAGAGTACACAGCATTACTCGACAATATACAAGAAGCAATGCACCGCATCACAACATACAGCGCCACGTTGGAGTTTATCAAGCATAAGAGTCGCAACAAGACGTATATATCAGATGAAAAACTGCACGCAATGGAGCTCTGGATTCACCATGCTCTGAAGGCTCAAGTTGAGGGTTTGAATGGTGAACACATATCTCAGATGTGGCGATGCACTGGAAGCCAGAGCTGGCGTGAAGGGGATCGACGGAACGACTGCATGTGGGTAAAGCAACTCCTGGGGAGGTGTAAAGGTGCGCTGAATGGGCGTCTCCCATGGCAACTGCAACAACTATTCAAAATCACCCTCCAAAACAAGAATGGAGCTTTCGTTGAGTACTGGTTAGCCCTGGCGCTTACCACAATACCTGCAAACTCTGGTTACTTGGATCCCGTCTCGAAATTTGTACAAGTTCATCAGCAAAATGTATTTTAGTCTCTGGAAGACTCCAGGAGTGTCTGAGAGGATGTGGAGTGTAAACTTAGAAGCGTCAACTTCAGGAGACTATCAGACCCTAGGAGGGTATTCCGGCCGGCCTTCAGAGTAACTGGGATCTCTGACAACAGGTACTGGAGTTACTGGGGTCTCTAAAGACTGATACAGGAGTATGATGGGAGTGATTGTAATACGTTTGGGAGCACCCTGACGTGCCGGAGAGAATTTTGGGTGCGTCTGGGAGTGTTGCCGAACCACCGCGGGAATCAGAAGAAACTCTGAGAGATGCCTGCGTTTTTCTGGATATGAATTCGGAGAACTGCAGAAGTTATCTCAGACTCATCGGGTGTACATGAGGAATTGACTTCCCTCAACAGCGAATATAATGCATGGATTACTATTCATTATCACTTCTGAATCATACTAGCCATCATCTTCTTCATCATTGTATTATGTGCCTCGCTACATTAAGGAAAGAAAAGAAAAAGGTGAGAGATTCAAACATAAACCCAGGTACACAGAATAAATAACCTAGCTAAGCGATCAAAACATTTCAATCAGACATGGTGTCAATGTCATCCACTCCATCTCCCATTTCATCTTGGCCAACGAAAGCAGGAACACACAATTCATCAATGGCCCAAAGAAGCTTGAGGCACTCGTTGTATTTGCTGATTATTCGTTCCTGGTGAGTGGATGAAATCACATTCCAATGTTGTTTGGCTTGATTTGTGATATCTATCACAGGTGTAATGAGATGTTAGCTAGCTGCGAACCTAAATGGGGGTATGAGAGGCAATATGATACATTCAGATGAAAAATGGGAACAACTACCAGGGGCAAAGAGGAGTGCCAAATGGGGAGTGTTCTGTGGAAAAGATGAGTACCACAAAAGGTGTTGGAGAAGCGCGGAATGAAAAAGAAGAGCGTCAAGTTTAAGCTGACGAGTGCCGAAAGACGAGGGGTTAAGCAGTGTGGAATGAAATTGAGGAGCGCCGAAAGAGGAGGGGTTAAGCAGTGCAGAATAAAATTGAGAAGCGCCAAAAAAGGAGGGTGTAGGAGTGCGGGATAATATTGAGGAGCACCGAAAGAGGTTGGGTTAAGGATTGTGGAATGACATGGAGGAGAGCCAATCCAGGCAGCAGAGCACTGATGGGATTGAGGAGTGCTTATCCCAGAGGTGGAGCGATGAAAAGGGGTGGAGTAAGGAATGTGGAATGCATTATAGGAGTGCCGGTGGGAAGTGAAGAGCTCCCATCCTGGGCTGAGGAGTGCGGATGAGGGGGTCTTCGAGTGCGGGATGGGATACAGGAGCTCTGAGAGAAGGAACTCATTGCAGAATGAAATAGAAGCGGTTCAATCCAGGCTGAGGAGCTCCGACGAGGATTGAGGAGCATCTATTGCAGTGGTGCTGTTCTGACGGGGGGGGGGGGGGAAGGGGGCAGGTGTGTGATGCAGCCGCCGATGTGTGATTGATTGTGCAGTAGCTTCTAGAGTAAAATTGATCACAGGGGATGGGCCAAATGTACCTCGATATTCATCTTGAGAAAACTTAACCGTGGCCTTCTTTCCACTGGCCTATTCAGACAGTGCACAATGAATAGCTGTGGCTGCCAGTGCTAAAGTCTGAGGAGGAAGAGGTTGGAAATGCAGTGATGTTGTTGGCTGGTGCCCCAAGCTGTTGGTGTTGAAGAAAAATTGGTGGTAAATGAGATCAAGCACTGCCATTCGTGTGAACCATGACTTCTTGTCATCGACAACCTTGGAGAGGTAAGCATCACCAAACATGGGCTCCTTAACCTTGATCCGAAGCTCACTCTCAGAGCCCACATCCAACAGGTAACCTCGGACAACAGTTGAATGTGCCCAATCTGGCAACCATCCTCAAACATTACCAACTTTCAGTTTCAACTATGTATATTTTCGGGGGTAGTCAATATCCGTCAGTCTGATAGAGGAGCATTGAATAGAATTCAAAGACTTACAGCTTCTCGTGTTCGCGGATCTATTTTGAGAGATGGACCACTGGGCAATTGACACACAGATGGTGCACCTACAGGTGCACCTGCTGATGCCCGCTGACGATCCTGGGCTTCAATCGCTAATTTCCAAACCTCTTCAACCATCGAGTACTTGTCATCGGATAGCATTCACCAAGGTGTCTTCGTGAATACGATTGCCTCCATGAATCTTTTTGCTACCTCAAAAGTAGCCTTTGGGTGTTGGGGAGCGTTCTGATCACTACTGGCCTTGGGTTGTGGACTATTTTGCTCTCCACTAGACTTGTTGGGAAGCACCAGTGCCTGGGCAGATGGTGCATGGTCAGACTCGGATAATTTGATGAGGAGGGACGACTTTTCGCCTTGGAGCAGTGGTGGAGCCATTGCCACAGGTAGATTTTGGGAATTTGGAAGCGGAGGGTGTACAATGACAGTATCGGCATGGCTCTGTTTCTTTGGCAGTGGAACCCGTGTAGTGTGTAATGGCTTGTCCCGGTGCGCCTGACCAAGATGAAGGACCTCCTGTTGTTGATCCAAATTGTCTTCTTCGATGTCAGATAATTGGGCGGACTTTCCGGAGTCCTTACTGTCGTCATCACTGCTCTCCTGATCGGTCACATCATCCTCAGTCATGAATGAAATCGGAGATAATAGTGATTCGCAATACGATGCCCAAAGGCAGATAATTGGAAGGGAAACATTTGATGGACAATGAAGAGTGGCTGCTTTCTTGAAAGCGAGTGCTCTCTCTAGGTGTGCTTCATGATTGTTCTGTGAATAGTGATTCCTCACTTGACTGGGCTTAGGTTTCATTTGCTGTAACGAAGATCTAAAGTTGGTGAATATAGGAAAGAGTGTTAAAGCAGGAGATATAAGATGAAGTGCAATACAATAATGGGATAAATGGTTCAAGAATTTGCACATAGTTGAGGAAGATGCAATTCGAGGAGCGACTTGAAAAGGTTCTGGACAGATGACTTCAATGGTTAATATGTATAGCCAGGACGGCAGTCTGTTTTGCGATATCGGATATTGCCAGGTGCACCGGAATAGATGGATTCCTAATGCCGAATGTTAGCAACTCCTATTCACAACACTCTGTACAGATGCAAGAATTGGAGGTTGGCTAAAGTTAAAGCACATAGAGAATAGAACTAGACGCACTGGGAGTTAACTTGCGATATCAACTAACCCTTGGTGCCGTCCACAAATTAAGCAATGAGAATCTGAATGCAAACATGAGCCCCTGCATTTGACTCCTCTAAAAGTAGTCATTATGCGTGAAACATCAGCAACAACCCTAGATTCCGTCTGAAATACCCGGGTGTTCCGGACGGCTCTGACGGCTCTGGCGGAACCTCGTACCCTCTGACGGAGAATCAGACGCGACGGGTCGCGTTGCATACCTCCCTTGTGGCGGCTATTATACCATGCCTGTTATTCTCGCGACGCGTCGCGTTGTATATTATCCTCGCCGCTCCGGCGTCAGGCTTTCTTTACTTTGCGTCCGGAATATGGTGACGTATAAGCGCCATCAGAAGGACACTTATGTTACACTCTTCGCAGGGGTTGCAGTTATGCAGTAGCCGTTTACAAAACGGCTGGCGATGTTTATGCCTTTCTTCGGCCGATAGCCACATGCCGCACTCTCATTTATGTTGAGCTTTGAGATTTTGTCACTTATTGCAATACAGTCTTCGCTTCGGATACATTGCTTGCCGTTGCATTTGCTTCGCCATTATTGTATTTTACATGTCTGAAATATACTGTCCAATCTTCACACTCTCTAGTACTATGCCCTCAGTCCCCAAAATTCTGCGTTGATCCATCATCGGCTTGCAATGCTTCTTCCTCCTCATCCGGATCGTCGCCATCCTCGCCCTCATACCCGTCGACATCTCTGGTTCCCAGGTCAAACGTACTATGCCCTCAGTCATCTACATTCTGCGTTGATCCATCCTCGGCTTGCGATGCCTCTTACTCCTGATCAGCATCCGCATCATCGCCATCCTCGCCCTCATAACTGTCGACATCACTGGTTCCCAGGTCAAACCTCTCGAGTTCAGTAGCGGCCCATCTTCGCCGGCTGGCGATGGGGATGGCATCGCTTTCGTCACCTTCATCTTCCAAATCCCCGTTGCCCCCTGGCATCCCGAAATGCAGTTCGTCATCCGTGCAATTGTTGACTATCGGGATGTTTGAGTCAGTGCTTCCGATCTCAGGTTCCCAAAGGGCCACTTCGGAGGTCAAATAGTCAAGAAGAATAGCATTGTCAACACACGCTGCTTCCACGCTGATCACCATGGCATGCATTGGGTTCTCCGCCTCTTGGATCTGACGCTTGACTGTGGCAAGAGTGTTGTTATACACCCTCTGCTGGTAGCTCTCTGGTAGTGTGTTCCAGGTATTCATCAAGAATGTATACATGTCGACAACACCAGGCGAGGTTAACAACTTGCGACCCGTTACAGTGTAGCAGGATACGATCTTACCACCGTCATTCTTGCAGTTGAAGTAGTTCGAGCGATCAGGTCTGTCCACTTTCAGCTTTGACTTGGAAGCTTTCGGATGAACACCTTTGTTCTTTTGCCACTCCAGGAGAGCATGGCGCAACGCGCTGCAGGTAAACATGATCAGTGGTGAGGGTATATAACCGTCCTTGTCATCAATCATGGAATTATAAAATCCATCAGCATACTTACCGCGGTTGTTCGCCCGATGATAAAATTTGATGTAGATAAACGATGGGATTGCTTCCGCCAGGAAGTAGAGTGGACGCTAGCCATTTGTTAGCAGCTTTCGACTCTCTCTGCGTTGGATTTGGACCGCGTACACCACCTTCCACAGGCTCTGCTATCGGAAAAAGATACTTATTGTCTGCCAGAAGGGATTCAATGAATTCCAAACGCTCTGCAGTGGATTCAAAGCGGTGGAGATCATAAAGCTCTGCTATGTTGTGCCTTGCTGATTGAATAAAATGGGATTTAACCTTATCGACTTGTGCACGAACCTGGTACCAGTTTGAGCGTGTAATATCCAACGTGGGCCATTGCTTCAGCATACCTCTTTCAAGATCTCCTTTGTGCGTGCCTCAAATGCTATTGACCAAATGTTGTTTTGCTGCATTGCGGTGTTCCAGTACGTCTC
>Ga0307514_10000234_pt1 | contig 143937 bp, 116 predicted proteins | sample 16_EM_MG_FD_203088 | JGI IMG/M metagenome (GOLD analysis project Ga0307514, IMG submission 203088) | Populus trichocarpa ectomycorrhiza microbial communities from riparian zone in the Pacific Northwest, United States - 16_EM | ecosystem: Host-associated > Plants > Roots > Unclassified...
TGGTATTAAGGTTCAAGTTGAGGGTTTAGAAGGTGAACGCATATCTCAGATGTGTCGATGCACAGGAAGCCAGAGCTGGCGCGGAGGGGATCGACGGAACGACTGGGTGTGGGTAAAGCAACGCCCTGGGAGGTGTTATGGCGCGCTGAATGGGCGTCTCCCGTGGCAACTTCAACGACTATTCAAAATCAAACTCCACAACGAGGATGGTGCTTTCGTTGAGTACTGGTTAGCCATGGCGCTCACCACAATACCGGAAAACTCGGGTAACTTGGATCCGGTCTCGAAATTTGTACAAGTGAGGAAAGCACCGGCAGCCGTTTCTTTGCAAGTTTTCAGCGTGGGAAATATCGTCGGCTGCGCGCACGTAATTCCAGAGATGGCTACTAGTACTAAGACAGGAGACGGACGGAACGAGCGATGGATTGTCAATAGCCACACAGATCTGGCGACTTGGAATGATGTGTATAATTAGTAAAGAGAGAATTGCATTTTGCGCACAGGTAGAAGGAACGCGAGGAGAGATTTTCGCAGCGTCACCCATCGCCTTGCAATCCCGTATAATTAGTAAAGTGAGAATTGCATTTTGCGCGCAGGTAGAAGGAACGCGAGGAGAGGTTTTCGCAGCGTCACCTATCGCATTGCAATCCCGATGCAAGCGCGTACCCAATGAACCCATTCGAACGTATGGTCACAGTTGGCCACAACGCCAGAGCGTTCGTTCAAAATAGGAGACCGACAGAGCAAGAAGAAACGGTGAAACAGTCATCGGAGGGCGATATGCAACGCGACGCGTGGCATTGAGGCTGGGCGCGGAGTAATCCGCCAACGGGGTGTCTCTGACAGCTCTGACGGAGCGCGTCCACTCTGACGGAGCCATTCCGCCCGGACGGAAATATTTTTTGCTGATGCATGATGAAGCGTCGTACCAATTGACGATAATGGTTCATCAAACTGCACTATGTTTGCATTCTCCATCAGCTGCTCAGTAATGTTCATATGACAATCCAGGATTTTGTAAATCATCGACATAGTTATATTTGGTCGACTGATGCTGCCATGCAGGACTCTTATATAGGCCACTGCAGACAAATGATGGAGATTCCTCATGCAGTTATGACAGCCACCAGGATTTGTATTCAGGAACACTGTGTGTTGTACCCAGATTTTCCCTTGTTGGATGACTCTTGTAAATTTTTGCACCTGCACATTCAATACCCAGAACGTTTGAGTTATTACTGTATGGTTAGCTACTGTACAATTTAAACCTGTCCTGCCCACTTTGGGTGTAGTGACAATTACCAATGGATTTTGTTAATACTGGAATATGAGCTGCATTTCTATACATTCACTATTGCCTATTTCTGTACCAATATGCAATTTATCCACATGGTAGGCAGAATACTTGGTTAGCCACCACTTCAAATAACAAATCTGGCCAGAACAATGACAAATTGCACCGCCTGTGCTGGAGAAGGTGCACCAGCGAGTACATTCTCATGTCTCTCTTTTTTCAGAATATAGTGTCTCTCTTAATCTGTTGTATTTCTCAGGTTCCGATTCCTCTGCATGTTTCTTGACAAGTATTGGCAGCAATGACTGTCTCAGCCATCGCAACATCAGAGAATTCACCAAAGTATCGACTGGTGACTGGTCCTACGATTGTCCAGAAACATCATAGCAATCCTCAGTGTATCCCAACCTTATCATGAAGTCTGCTAGCGCTCATCTTTGCACCATCCATCTTCCCAAAGCATCCTGTGATGTGTATCTCTCCACCAGGGTCATCAGTTTTGCTTTCTCTTTCTCAGTCCACAGGAGATTGATGAAGAGTGCATGCTTTTTTAGTATCTGAACGAGAGTTTTTCCATCGGCTATTTTTGGGTCCAACCACCTCATTGTGGTCCAAGGTATTGCCATCTGTATCATCCAGAGCACCACAGCCTTGTGAGCATCTTTTTCTTCTGTCCAGATAGCACTCATCAAACTTTTCACAGTGGAATACTATGCCCATGCACCATGGTTTTTCATCACAGTATGAGCTTCTGGATCCTCATCTGCCACTGAACACAGCGACATCATCCAATGATACCTGTCATACAGTCGATGGGATCCGAGTGTTGCTGTATCTGGATGTTTGAATTTGATTCTCAATTTCATGGTGATTTGCCAGCATATGCTGTTTCAAGTCATGTGCTAATGAATCTCCTCAAAAATGTCAAAACTCCATAAACGATATGCAAGTTAGCCAGTGCATGATGGTTTCGTTCAGCTTGTAAAAGTAATTTACACAACTACATGGATATTCCATCAGTTTTTGTGCTCACTACTGGTGGTATTCAGATTCCCATGGGGGACATTCAGATCATCCACATGCACAATGTTCGCTAGTTCGAACCTGGATCCATGTAGCATCTCATACATTACACTTCGATATGTCTCCTCCTCTCTAGTGATAGTGACCACCATGATTGGTTAATGGGATGAAGTAAATGCAAGGTGCCCTCAAGGTGGAGTTGTCAGGATCTGCATCTGGCTGTGGAGTTCTGAAGTCAATCTCTGCAATGGTTGGCACTCCTGTTATTCACTGATTATCTCAGGATTGTTGTTCTGCGCCATGCTAACCCACTCTTCGAGGGTATTCCCCCACAATATTGACAGTGGCAATCGCAGAACAAACTTCTCAGTTGGCAATTTGCATATCATATTCGCTTCCAGGTAAATATTTTGCAAAGTTCAATTTCATCTGCCACCCGCACTCTTGGCATATTTGAATCCCAAACCCATCTCCTCCCAATCAACCATATTGCCCAAACTTGGTGTGCCAGAAACGGGCTCTGGGCAAGCTTCAAATGGAATACTAGATGCCAGGGAATCGGTCAGCATGCAAGTGGCAAAATGTACATTCATTCCGCATCATTACTGCCTCATTTAGACCCACAGGTTCTGATTTGTTGTTGATTGCGTTCAGTACAGAATTCAATAATAAACAGGTTTTATTAGAATCGAGGACCTTTTCACCATCGTCCACTTGTTCCTGAACCTTCCGTGAACCATTGGCTGATTTCATTTGATGCTCTACAACCTCTTTCAGTGGCTCCGATATATATGGGGTATATGGGTTCATACTCTGCAGAGTCTGAAATCCATCGCAATGTTTGGTATTTCATAGTCAAGGAAGTGTTGGAATGAATATATATATGCATGGAATACAATCTATTTTATTTTTTCAATCAGAACTTTCATTGATACAAATATGTGTCTCTTGCCCACCATCATTATCTGCCTTCGGTCTTCTGCCTTCTTCAGAAGATAACAAAGTGTATGAATAATGATTACCAGTATCTGGCTTGAACCAGGCTAGTGGGGATTCACCGCTTCTGGTCTAATCATTTGCTTGGCAATCTCCTTCCCATTAGCTCCATTCATTTCAACCAACAGTATTTTCAGATTGTGGACATGGTTCAACTTGACAGCATTTAACAGGCATCAGGTATACAAAATGTGCGTTTTGATAGGGACATTCAACAATACCCCATGTGAATATACTCAGAAATACTCTTGATCCAATTCGTTCTGTTTCAAGGAACACCTTAATGTCGATGTTACAATGTATTGCTCTTTCTGGCCTCTGTGTTTGTCGCTGAAAATACTCAGCCCCTCACAGTGCCTCAACTGTGTAAATGCAGCTTGGAGTTGTTTGGGTGATAGAATGATGTAGCTGCCATTTGACACCCACTGAATTGCAATCATCAACATTCTACTGGGCAACTCTGGGAGCTTACCTCTTGCCATTTTGCCTGGACACTCTGCCAAATGTGTCACTGGTTGCTAATTGTGTTGCCTTGTATTTTTCCACGCCTCCCAAATATCAGTTGCATATGGCTGTAAAACTATCTCAAACCACTGCCATCAAATCTATTCCATATGGTCAATATTATTCAATGGCAGCCAGTTCACAAATTTCGCCATATGATCTGCTGCTGCTGTCTCCCAGTGCTGAGTTTTATTTTGACGCTGTATCAAATGGTTCTACCTGTGGATACTGGACTGATGCTTTATCTCCACAAACCCAGCCACCTATACTTTTTCATGCTTGTTGAACACACATTAATTGCCCTGCCATATTCTTGTGGAACATTGGTTCAAGAAGAATTCAGTTTGGTTCAGGCAGATTCAGTGTTTGCCTTCTCTACTGTCTAATGTACAAGAATCATTGCTTTGATTATCTGCATCATATTCATAGTGTGATATACCTGGCAATGGGGGCAAGTCTGCAATTGTTGTGACATCTGTTTTCCATAGTTCAGCATGTGGCTGTTATCCTTTTGTTGGGAGGGTACTGGGGGGGTCTCCCTGGTGGACTAGAAGGGAGTGGAGGTGGAGGAGTAGAGGTCCAAGATATTGGCAGATTGACAGGATTGTTTCTTCGCAGTGCAGGAGGCACTCTTGGTGTACCTGGAGATGATGGCCATACAACTGGAAACTGTGAAGGGAGGAAAATTTGAGACCCACCACATCCACCTGGGTGGTAGTCATATCCTTGCCACTGTGGCCCATAAATTGGCAATCCTGGGCTTGTGGTGGTGGCTAGTTGCAAATTGTGAGTTATACTAAACTCAGAATCCTAATATAACTACAGCACGCTGAGAAATAGCTGCTCCAAATGCGGGTAACCTTACTGATGTAGTAGATGATATTGATTGGTGTGGTTCACAAATCAACTGTCTTTGCCAGTTGCAGTTGATGAACTCACATCTGATGATTCAGAGTTGGCCTTATTGTATAGTTGCAAGCAGAATAGAACCCTTTGTGGGGACATAAATGCTGGCTTCAGTGGAAATCTCTTCATTGACATGCTATTCAAACGAAGATGGTGGTTAAGTACTAATGATGCACAATGTAATGCAGAATAAATAAGGGTATGGTTGGTTGTATTAGAGGTAGCAGTGAGCTGTGGCAGGTGGATGGGCTTCTTATATTCCATTCTGTTGTCACGAACTGTTGAGATTCACTATACCTTGGAACCATGAAATCAATCTGGATGAGACAAAGTAACCGTAATCACACACATCCTGCCTTTCTTTGTTATACGCTTGAATTCATATACTAGCAAATTGCATAGATGCTCACCTTCCTACACTTCAACAACTTTAATGATTGTAGAAGGGATTAGACACCAGATCTTGCAGCACCCAGTAAGAACTATCCCCACCATGAATGCTAGCACAAACAGAGATTTTACGCATAAGCTGTGAATATATCACTTTACAAGCTCAGTGACCATGGAACCTGTGAGTTAATCAGCAACAGTGATTGCATCATATTAAACATCTTGTCCAAATGTTGTTGTTCCCCTCAGGATCTGCACTCCAGTCAAGAATCATTACTACTGGAACCATTGTACCAGCCCATCAGTCCTAAATGGAAATTGTGCAGTCATATAGCGAACTCGCAAACACACATATTTCTTGAATTCTGACAATATACGATCAATATTCACTGCTTGGAGGCTCGACTGTAGGTATAACTCACAATGGCACAATGAGGTAGTATAAGGTCTATTGTTGGCGATTGCAGTGATAGCAAAATGTACTTTCTCTTCTCTGCTCGTTAAATTCAGCAGACAATGTGCCTGAGTATAGTGTAGCATATGATATATATAGTCTTGTTTATGAAGAAAACTATTTTAAGGTGACTATATTTTCTCCCTTCACTGCATTTGGTGAGATGTGATGTGGCTGGGAATGTGATACGCCAATCTGAGTTAGCTCGTATTTAAGAAAAGATTTCTGTGGCTTGAAACAACCCCATGAACTATCATTGAGATCTATTCAAATACGTATAAACTTGCCATTTATCAAATTTCATTACCACTTGCTCAACACAGGTTAAGTGCTTAGTCTGCAAGAACAAGTTATTACATCAGAACTGACTTGAGGCTTACCATCCACAATGTCACCAAATATAAATAAATGGAGAGCTATATCATTACAGGATGTAGCTGCCTACAGGATGGAATTGACCCAACTCATTATGGTTTGACTTCAGTCAGTGCACCTGAATGGCCATCAGTGAGTTACTCAACTAATGATCCACCCATATTCAAGGTTCCTGGTGTACCACCACCTGAAGATACTCCTGATAAAGATACTATAGACTTCCAGAAGCCTGACCTGTCATATAGCCCTAATTGAACATAGACAGAAACCTCGTAGACAAGTGGTTGCGGTGGACAATGTGACGGGAAAGCTTTTGCCGAAGCAACTGGGTTGTACAGCCAGCATGGCAAGTACTCAGAACAATGGAATCAATGGCATCGATTGCAGTGAGCACTCAACTTTCAACTGGTTCAAGGATTTAACCAGCAAACGAAATGGTGACTAGATGAACGTCTGAGACATGAGCTGGACAACTTTAAATTCAAATCCTTTCAATCAGCTGATGCCCTGCTAATGCTACTCTCTCAACAGGACTTCGAGCTCAGCAATGATACTATCATTGTCGATCATTCGCATATCTTTAGAATATTTTTTATTCAAAGACTGACACGTGTGTATTCCCTGATAGAAAGGTATATCTGAAGACATAGTTGCAGATGTAGAAGTCTATATTGTGGAGTAGTATAGGGTAAGTTGAGGTAAGATTATCGCTAGTGATCTAAGACTTGTAGTTTGCAAACTGTATGTACAGCAGGTGTTAACCCGTACTGAACACGTTACATGCAGCCGCACCATTACACTACTACAGAGATGGTTTGAACTATAGACAGTTCATTTGGATACTTCTCCAATTTCAGGTGCACCTTGATTTTGAATCGGAGCCCCTTGCAGACTCGGAAAGTAGCTGAGTGCACTTCGAGACCAATCCTGGCATTTGGCAGTGGAATACCCAAAATCAGATTCCTGCCTCACTGACGATGTTGTGATTGATTAGTGCGTCTGACAACACTCAGATGACGAATTTTTCAGGCAATCGGCATTCTTTGCCACTGTATCCCACAATTGGTAGTGTTCAAAAAGGAATCTGCCACACACCTCAAAGGCATGCCCAGAACAGGGTTAGGCTAATCTGCTGGCACCAAAAAGGTACCAATAATACTGATGAAAGATAGCATTGTGTGATTTGAACTGTACTTTCCAATATGTGGAATTGTGACAGAATTGATTCCGGCTTGAACTGGATCTGTACAGATGGATTTCTCAGACAATGTTAACCTCTTTTGGCTGGGTAGGTTGGGGATTATCCTAAACAAGGTATGGTTGCCAAAGTCCCAAATGGCTTATGTCCCGTGCGTAAAATTCCTGGAGTTGCACAGGGTGGGCAATCAACATTTCAACAACTCGAAACTCATAAGAGTATCATTTTTGTAGAACTCTTTGAGAGGAAACTAATCTTGATGTTCTATACATGCTTGGTGCTCATCCAATCCTCAACCACTGCTGGTACTTCCCTCTCTGTAATGTCTGCTAGCTTTGGCAGACTGATTAATTTCATCAGCTGCTCTAGAGTGTAGTTTAAGACCAATTGAACCAGCTATTTAAATACCTGACACCAATGAATGTTAAGGATCAAATTGACCATCGATTCACATTGCTACATTAGTATTCGGCACTCCAGCCCATCTTCATGGTATTCGATTGTCCGAACAGTAGCTCCGGGTGGCGAAAAGTGATCCGAGGCATAAACAAATCAGTCGTAGTAAATTGTGTTCCAATTCTTGACTGCTTCAAGGATAATGGGAAAGCTGCAGTTGAAATAATCTCTAACGCAATGGCAATGAATACAGCGCATGCCTTATGTGAATTCTTTCTACTTGTTAGCCAACAACATTACTCTGATCTATTCTTCACAGAACTAGACAATGCAGCGAATTCATTTTAAACTATAAAGGGTACATTTCAAGAGCAGAAAGTGTTGAACTGTGTGAAGGCCAAATTAGATCAACAGTGGGCCACAGAATCCCATCAGTTACAAAAACATAATGTTCATTCATTCCATGCTGCACTGGATGTTCAGTTGTTCAGGGCTGAAATGGTATCTACAATATAATACAGACAATTTCAGATAGGCCTAAACTATGCCCAACAAGGGTCAACGAAATGGTAAGATGCTGATTGGCAGAGGGCAACTGAGTCGTTGGAGCACAAAATCAATCAGGTGACAACTGTTTGATGCAAGTCGTTTGATAAAGTATTCCAACATCCATAGCAATAAGGATTACGGCAAATCTGGAGTAAGATATTTGGTCCGAGAAACACATTATCCAAAAACATTCCTCAACAACAGATAGCTGCTAACCAAGAGGTGTTCGGGTGGCAAAGATAATCACCGACAAGTGTGCAGAATTTCAGGTCTGTCAAGCAAATGCTGAGAGTATAGCCACCACCTGGAGTATCACTGATACCAATCATGTAGTGACTTAGCAGTGACTCTGCTGGAAAAAGAGATCTATTGTATTTCTTTCAATGCATGGATGCGGTTCACAAAGGAATTTTCCATCAGCTGAATCGAGTTTAAAGCTGGGTGGAATGCAATTGGTATTCAGGTGCTCTGGAAAACGAACAAATAGTGTGTACTATATTTCAAATATCGAACGATGCATTCTGTATAGTATATATCTGAGTCAATTCGGGGAATATATTCTGGTAACAATTCCAGTGCTGATATTTCTTGACAGCTACCTAGTGGAAATGTGAAAAAGGGATAGTGATCTACCAACCAAGTCAATTACATTTGACAGATGGTGATGCACAATGTCAGGTGTACCAGACTTGACGATATGGAGGAGTTACCATCCTATCATGCTCTTCATCGCTGTTACAATATTAACTCTGCAAGCGATTTCGACCTACTATCTGCTGCCAATCGATGGCAAAATACTGAACTAGCCAATCATTTCTGCCTCCAGCACTGTCAGGATGAGCTGTTTTTCCATGCTGAATCTCAAAGGGTACATGATGTGAATGAAGCTCATGTCTGTGGAGTGAGCAGATGTATCAAATCAACCTCACACAGAGATACATCAGATGATTTTGGCATTCCCAACAATTACCACCTATTGCATTCGCAAATTGTTAAGGACAGTCGATGAGAACTTAGTGTGTTGGAGATCGAACATAATTAGAATGTAAACCTGGATGGTGTATTTATTACACCTTAGAATGGGCTGTTGTACTACCATTCAGCGTTCCACTGCTCCACATCTGTTGAGCCTCAAGAACTTGATTGTAAGATAATATATACTGATGCCAACCATGGGATTATACCTGAAACTGATGACATCAGCGTGCAAAATACTGAAAGTGAAGACTATAACCTCAATAACCCCTTCCAAGGCCAACTTCCTTCTGTCCCTGTATTATAGTTTCGTTGGACTGCACCAAATCAGATCCTCCAATTTTGGAATTGCCTGCCTTACAGAAACATGATAGCAACCATTTCCAAATGGTGCAAGATGACTGAACACTGGATATTACATTTTCAAGATCAGGAATATGCGGCGGGAACTGAAACACAGTGCAAAAATCCACATGGTTGGGCTGATTGTGTCGACGGATTTATCATGGTTGTTGAATCGACTTATTAGATGTACAGTTTACCTGTCAGAGCAATGGTTGGACTGGCATATTTATTGTGAATGAATGCTGGATCAGATTCAATTGATATTGTATTGCACACAAATACTCATTTGGATTTGAATACCTACTGCAGAAAATATTAAGTTAGAAGGTCCAAATCATGGTATGCAGGGGATGGTAGTTAGTCGAATTGAATTTAATATAAACATTTTACTAATCACCTCGGGACAGTATCACTTCAAGTTCGAATTGCTCCGGAATAGTCTTGAGGATACAACTGATACCCCCAATAGCTCCAAACTTTGTCTATCCTACTGGTTCAATTGTGCTGCATTTTGAAGACAACTACAGACTCTTATAAATATTCTTGTACTCTGTTCCACAACTTCTAGTGCAGTAAGGAGCAACAGTAAAGTAGTCTCAGAGTACCCATGTGCACATTGCTTTGCATTCAGTCTATCTGGCAGCATCTGGGAGCATCTGGAAGGGATCAGTATTGCTGTTCAGAGTTGCTGAGTTGTTTAGTTATGACTTCAAAACTATTATACATTATGCTGATGTAGGAGTCCAATGGGATGATATCTGAGCACCAATGCACTTTCATCATGTCACCACTGCTCATTAACATGTCTGTTGAATTATTATCTAACAGTGGAAACACTGACATAGGCAGATGCATCTCAGAGTGAGAATTATTTCATTCCGCTATACCCTCTTCGAATATGCACCTCCCGGAAATATTTTAACTGTCACTATATGGTGTGCAATACAGACCATTGCTGGCAATTTTGCAGCCTAGATGATATGCTCAGGGTGATTGTCAATATCGGTCAGTTGCGAACAGTACATTAAAATCATTTCCCGAATCAATACTATACTCATTTTAAAATGCAAGCTACAGCTGGATCTACTCTATATAGTTCAGATCGAACCTCTGATTAATATGTCTGAGTATGTGTATAATGTAATCAACTTGGTTGCTAAACTGATATCCCCCTGTCACACTGCTGGCATGTTACCATTTAAATTCTCAGATTTGAAACTGTCGTTAGAACCCACTTCTGATATTAACCCTGATGTGGTACCAGCAGGATGCATCATTGGATACACATATTGTATTGCACTATTTCAACTGGTCGCACACAGCATCTGAACATTGATGGATTTCCACCATGCTTCAAACTGAATCATCCAGGTCGATAGTTCCTTCTTGATTGGCCCTTGATCATTTAAGATAATGTCATATATGTATCACTCCACATAATCTGAAACATATACTGTATCATGGATATTGTAGGTAGTAGCTTGTGTCTCATCCCCTAATTGATGGACCTGATATTCTACACACTTGTTGGCATTCATGTTTGTTACACTGTCAATCTCACCATCTGAAAGAGTTTTTACCTGTACCAGAATAGTGGGAGATATGCATATGGGGCCAGGTGTCTTACACTCAACTATCTGCAATTGTTGACGTTCAATTGTTTCAAATATATCCCCCATCCTACCATGGTCACTGAATATATTTCTAGTTCAAATCCCTCATAGGCATTTGATTCATCAGTATCAGACTTATTGGTTATCTCTTGGGAAGCTAATTCAGATACATCTGAAATTGAACACATTTTGTAATTGTAACCTTTTAAGTTTCATATACATGGACCTACATTGTAGAATAAACATTATGCATCTGCTGTTCCCATAGCTAACTGTACTCTGATGCAAACGAAATGTCCAGTCTGGCTTGTACAGAATACAATATTTTCTGTTCTCAAACAACAAAGCTTGTCATGACATATCACATCAGTGAATGATCCACCACTATGTGTGATAGCTCATACTCATTTTGCTGGCTAACAATTCCGCAAAATTTAAATAATGCCTGGACTGCTTCGATCACCATATCATCAGGGGCTGTTTCCTGCCTTGCTATTCTGTATTTCTTAGAGCTGATAAGAATTCAAGTATAGTTCCCATCACATATTCTCATCATTCCACCAGTATTGTTATTTTGCCTGGAGCTACTTTTTGTCAATGGTAATCATTAAGATAATCAGTGGAGGGCCATATCATCAGGTATCATTGTGAATCAAATATCAAATTGATGCTGTACATTTGAAGCTTTCAGGTCTGTAAGCTGTGTGTTCCTAACTCCAGAACTATCCCCAGGAGCACTGGAGTGTCTTTGTTCGGCAGCCAATGCCAGTAGGCATTGCCATGAGAGTATGAACAGAAGTGGTTGCTGATTGTGTGAACACCTAGAGTGTTCTGTGTATCAATATTTGTTTCCTCCAGACACTCCAAGTAAAAATCCTTCTTTCTTTAGATATCCAGGGAGCAAAATGTTAATGGAATCATCAACATACCTTTAGGAACAACACACTTCAGTTATGATCCACCAGTCAGCACCAGAATGTGACCATCCTGGCAATCTGGTCTGATGAATTCCACACTGCCCCTGACGCTTCTAGTGACTGAAATATTGTTTGCTGATGTAGAAATGATCTTGGAGGCTACATTTGAGTAATGATGCTGCAGCACTTCAAGGCTGAGATTGAGCAAGCAGTGAGATGGACATAACACCTGTAATCGAGCAAGTATCGAGGTTTACAATTGAGGGATTCAATTAGTGAACTTAGGTTTGCAGTTAGAGCTCATGATTGAGTCAACTTAGGGATGAAGTTGGAGGCTGAAATGTAGCAAGTTTGAAGATGAACTTGTAGACTATGATTAAGTAAACTTAGATCTGCACTGTGAGGGGATGATAATGTGAACATGGAGAGGCATTTGGAGTAGGTCATTGAAGACGAAGATGTAACATGTTACATCATAATGAATAGTAGATTGAGAAGTAATCCATTCCATGGTATCACAAACCAGGAGTAAATAGCCTCACTATATCTGGGAGTCAGTTGATTATGGGTAGAAAATGTACTTAGCAGTATGTAGTGATTGTTGTATGGACAGGTAGAGAAAAACTGCTAAATTTTGTAAACTCATCAAACAGTAGAGCTGGGCAACAGACACAAAGATTACGGGCAATTGTTATTGGAAGGGTACGAGTAGAAGGGGAAGTTAAAAGCAGTACCTGCCAGATTGGATGGGCTACACTTCCAATTAGGAATTGTATCTATCAGATGTTACATAGCATATGCCATATCAGAGCTAGAATCTGCAGTATCTGATTTGGCATCTTACTGTAGCCAGTGCCTTTCTCTTAAGTTGTAGTATCTTCTCATGAGTTTCCCAATCTTCTACTATTGCCATTGTCCATCTCTCTTATTCTTGGATTAGTCATTCCACTCTACCTTCCCCAGTCAGATCATAAGTTGTTAATAAACCAGCTATTGCCCCAAGATCGACTGTCACCCAATCTCAGCAAGTTCTGAATCATTCTCATGATAATCGAGATATCTCTCTTGATCAATTATCAACCCCAGCTCTGTCTTCCTTCATATTGACCAACCCCATCAAGATCTCTAGATGTTCACAATGTAGAGGTAATTGTAATCACGTTGCCATTAGTATGAGTGAATAGAAGAATCATGTCTCAGCTACCTGCATGCTTTCTTTATAATTGACTGCCTCCAGGATAACCTCCACCCAATCAACTATAACTATCTGGGACTCTAATCTCTCTCAACCAATGTCTTCAAGTATGTCTCCAACATTCCTTTATCCTGGCCTCCGTAGTGGACCTCCAGAATACCTCATTTACAGTACACAAGTGCATTTCCAAACTTGCTTATTCTTTGCCTTCAAAGGTGTATCAATGGTCAGATGGTAATAGCCTACATACTGCATCTCTAGGTTCACTCAATTAAAACTTCTAGGTGCATCTCTGTATTTACAAAATTGTTGCCTCTAAGTGCATCTGTATGAAGTTCATTTACTCACCATCTCCAGCTACATCTTGGATTGTTCTCATGCACAATGCTCAGCCAGCTCAAATTGATTATTTATCAATAGGTTGATTGATGGATATATCGGTACTTAGATGAGAATACAAAATCACCAGATAAGTATAATTATCATTTAATTATGAATAGTAACTACAGTTCAAGGTGCAACAGATGTATTTGCAAAGAGGATCTAATTTTCCCCATTTGTTTTACAGAGATTCAAGTTAATCCCACGTTTGTTGCCTGTCATTGCAGTTCTTCCCTAGGTTGTCCGCTGTTCTGTTCAAATCGCACTGTTTCGGCGCCAGCACATTCAGACCCACAAAAAGCCCACTGTATCGGGCCAGTCAACAGTGAGATGTGTTGCCAATACATCCAGATTGATGTGAAGAGGACTGTATCCCTCCATTCAACTCCAAGATTTGACCATCCTGGGATTCTGGTTTGGCAACATTCATATACTACCAGAGACTTGCAATGATAAAGAAAATTTTTACTGATATATAACAATGCTAGTAGCTCAATGCGGGGTTCAGTTGTAGATGTGCGGATACATGACAAAAATGGACAATAAATAATGTACTACTAAGTGGAATCATTTAGACATACAGTTTAAAAGTAGAAGCGTCTCTTGGTACTTTCTACTTATTAACCAGTTGAATATTAATGATAAATAATCTGAAGAACTATTGACATTTGCTGAGAATTTAAAGCATAAAATATCTACAGGTGTTAGTTTAGCTTGGAATATGCTATTGGATTATTGTTTCACAATGGCAGTATAAAGTATATTACCAATTCTATCTTCCAAGCAGTTACCAATAACTAAAAATATTACTGAAATTTGATAATATCAGATTAAGAGCCAAATTAAATTTCAACTACTGAATATATAAACCATGATCTGTCAAAGTTGAAGTCATACTATGACCACCTAGTTAAGTGAGATTGTCAATAAATTGTGGCTCTAGTACTCAGGAGGGCAACTCATTTAGCAGTATTATAATAATTAATTGACCTGCTGAGTGAAAAATAATGGTGTGCTAAGTAAGGTATAGAAATTGTGAAAATATCTAAAAACTGAAGCTGTAGTTATAAACAGATATCATAACAGGAAATCAATTATAACTTGAACTGAACAGTCTTCAATACAAGAATTACCTTGCTTTAGCAATCAGATCAAAATGCCTTTCTGTCAATCCAAAGTTAGAATAACAATAATTATTATTTTACAATGTTGATATGAATTGTATCTATTGAAGACTTTGCTTCTGGTAGTCTTACAGTTGAACTGTTCATACATTTATATCTTGACAAGTAGTATTTGTAAACATTATTACATTATACAATTGTTATTTTTGGAATTATATATTTTGACTATAAAATTCCCAGACATTGTACTCATACTTATTAGAAACTGAATAGTACAATTGTGATGGGATTTCATTATGCAATGCATTATAATCTTATAACCAGTCTTCTGCGAAAGCAGATATTCAATAAGACATTGTAGAAAATAATGGTGTCATTTCAGTTGTCGGACATATAGTTTAGGCTGTAGTTAAAACTATATGTATTGATGGACTCAGAAAAGAAAGCAGGAGGATGTTATTGGAATTGATGGCTATATTTAAATCAGAAAGTATTAGATAAACTATTAGAGAGTATGAGTTTGCATGAGAGTGTATCTGTTGAAGAACTTCGCTTCAATATCGAGTTTTACAATTGGTTCACAACTTCATGTCATCCCAGTCATACTGATTATATTTCAAATTATGTTTCTTAGACTTAATATTCGGCTTTACACATTGCAATGTATATTGAATTACTAACAAGGAGATTTGTATAACTTATGGCCAATATTGGAAACTCATGTATCAATATACGGTGAATGGAGCAAACAGTGTAAACAACCAAATAGCATACACACGGTAGACAATTTATTCTTTCCACTGTGTGTCAGATAATTGCATATATATGATTTGTGAAAAATCTAGAATAGAAATAGTAATAGTCACATATTGGATTTTGTAAAACTAATTATATTTCCCTCACTTATATTATAACATAGCAGAAACGAAATTGAAGATTATTACTACTAATGTTGCCTTGGTAAGAATGAGTTAAGGTATAGTGAACTTGAGTATAGGACTGCCCTAAGCAGGATAATAAGATATTCCATTTTTGTACTATCAGGATCAACAGTGACTTCTGCAGATGCCAGAGTACTTCACAGTAGAATGTGAAGTGGAAGTGGCAGAAATGACTCAGGAAGAATACAGGGAGGTGTAAATACATGAGTAAGCTCAGAATTTGGTGCAAGTGCATATCTTTGAATTTGTACAACATATAGTAGGTATAGCTGCAGTGTATAACACAGTAAAAACATTGGTAGCAAAAGAAAAGCAGATACATCCCTATGATCTGAAAAATCTAATAGCTATACCATAAGTAGAAATGGTCAACATCTAAAGATGTGTATTTTGAGCGTCACTATATACTCTACAAGTTCAAGAAGTGAACTCCAACACCACTCGAATAGCACAACATTATAAAATTTTCAACAATACCAATTATAAATCTCAATTATGGATTGTTAGGTCTAGTCATAGTTAACCATCTCATATTTCATTATTTGACTCAGATACTGCCCTGAAATGCAATTTTGCTTGTACTACAAAATATATAAAGGATATATAAATTATAACTATATTCTTCTTTGGCACTGTAAATGGTAACTCTTGAAATCATAATGGTGATGGAGCTAATTGCAGCTATAGAGCTAAAGGTAGTGGGTTAAATGGAGCTGGTAGCACTGGTTGAATTGAACGAAACAGTAGTGCTCAAGTATTGCCATAACAATGGGATTAGAATGGTATCATTCATTAGAATATCGCAGTGCCAGAGATGATTGAGTTGTCTGATGTCGTAACTGAGGATGTCTTTGTGTAATGCAGGAAGATAGCAAACAAATAAAAGTTACTATACAATAAGAATTTGAATGAAGTCAATTATGCAATTTCCAATATTGATGGGTAACCATTAAACATCATATTGCCAACTATCTAGAGACTTTTGTAAATCACAGATAGAAAATTTCTTTCTCAGCAGCTTGAACAATGAATACACTTCAACTGTGCCCAGATAATCGAAAAGAGGTGTACTAAATGATATACTGTGCAGAAAAGAATAGTGCTAAATAATAATATCATCTGGGATACAACAGTTACTTAGTGGAATTAGAATGGAGATTTCAATATTACAAAGTTGGAAAAAAGTATATGAAGAGATGGAAAAGATTTTATATTAGGGAGATATTACGAATAAGCTTACTTGTATCCAGCTATTGAATAACAAAGCTCCAGTGACTGGAGTAGCATGGGAGAAATTATTTATAAATATATTACAAACCAAAATTCTAAAACACATATAGTATTGACTTACCTGGAAAGACTGCTAAAGATACTATAGAAAATATAACTGGAGCAGGAAGTACAGATAAGAAAACAAAAGATTGAAAAACAAATCTGAAATTTCTAAATTTTAGAACCAGATGCCTTTGCACACAGGAAAGCATGCAGCCATAGAAGGTGATCAAAAGTTATTTCATATCCAAAATCTAAAGTAGTATTGAACAAGTTTCATATAACAAACAAGACTTATTGGGATGAAATGAATCAGGAGGATGATTTAGGAATGGTTATATCACAGACTGATAGAATAGATATAAATATACTGGATTGCAGAAATACTACATTGTTTTCCCGCTGATGAATATGACCAGCACCCATTGCGAGTGTCAATAAAACCACCAATTAGTTGAGTGAATAGACATCAGAAATGGAATAGTTCTGTTTTTAATGTAAACAATGCCTGAATATCAGAGGGGAGAGATACTATCCAAATGAACATTGAGATAATTCATTTGCAGAGACTGTATGGAATATCCACTGTAAAAGTCTAGCTAGAAATTGTATTTCAGATGAGGAGAAAAGATGTGATATGGGGTCTGAAATATAATTGAATAGAAAGAAGTTAGACTAAGCATTCGAATAATTGTTCTCTTTAAGCAATGTCCCTTTGTGCGAATCAGATCAAAGGCTGGTTCTTATTGTCTACATACATGCTTACAATTAGAAATCTATATCTTGATACATATTGGAAATGCAAGACATTTTTCTATTTGTTATAACTTTTATTATTTCTTTAGGAATAGTTGGAAGGTTAAAACAGCTGGTAGAATGAAAAGCCAATTTATCTACAACAGTTGGAAAAATCAACAATGAATATTGATAATAACTTGCAAATATTCTAGGAATACAATTACTTGTACTTTTGTAATTATAGAATTCATACCAACATTACATATGAAATACTGTTAGCTTTACACTAACCGAGATTTGTGATAGTTGTTAGTTGCATGCAATGATATGTCAGTGATATTACTGCTGTTCAAGGATGCATTACATGTTTCATAACATGAGTTATAGAACTGGCCTCTATTTACACTTACAGATGTGTGGTTTTTAAGGTCGCACAGCCTCTCGTATATGGAAAACACAACTTATGCACATTAATTTCATACTCAATTTAGATGACTGCACGTAGGTGTGAAGTCAGCAGACACTTGAGTTATGTTCATCAACAAATTGAAATGTGCACATATTGAGAATAACCTGGTTTTACTTCTGTATTCATAGCATGCGACTGTCCTGATATAATTAGTATCTTTTACATGAGATTCATACTGTGACACTATCTGGTATTCATTACCACTCAACTGTGACAAGTACTGCTCTGATATGGTGAGACAATTATGGCACTCATACAGTCTCTAATAATCCCAGCTATGAGAGTATACTGACATAGTCTCTGACAATTCTGACTCTGTTGGATGTGGCTCTAACAAGTATGGCTCAGACAATGTCTCTGTTAATCACGGCTGAGATTGTACCCTCTGACATAGTCTCTGACAAATGTAGCTCTGATAAATGTAGCTCTGGCCAGTGTGGCTCTGACATGGTTGCTGACAATCCTCGCTCTGATAGACATGGCTCTGACAAGTTCACTCTGACACAATCAGACAATGTCAGCTGTGATATTATTACTGTCACGTGCTACTCCGACAACAACTTGGACTTTGATATGGGTCTGACACTGTGCCAATGGCTGTATGGACAAGTGGCAGCTCTGGATACCAGGCATTCCTGTTAAGATCAACATATGTGAGCTATCAAATATATCATATTATATGATACCAAATGTGGAAACAAGTTGGGTCAGTATCGGATATCTTCACAGCTCAGAACATGTTTCATTGGTGTAACATCTACAGCAGCATCTACAAAGCATCCTTTGCAGCATATCTTGACACAGTATTGTTGTATGGGTACTGTTTGCCATCACAGATGATAGATACTCGAAAGTCTCTACCAGCAATAGATCATGATGAACCTTCCATCATATTATACTTCCATTAGTATTGATGTGTACTGTATGGATTTTATTGCTAAAATAAAATGCATATAGCAGTTTGGCAGAGCAACATCCATGTTGGCATACTCAACTATTCCTCTGTGGTACTTGATCCCAGTGTATCAGAATGTTGTCAAATTGATTGCCATGTCTGTGCCACTTTGCCACTCATCACTCAATTTCCAATATAGGTACATTGTGTTTTTGATGCACCTGCATAATGACTGTGAAGCAATTTACTCTGTATATCGTTTCTTAGAAAATTCCTGATGCATGGGATTCAGTGGTCCATAGGTCTAGACCTGTACATGTAACTTCTTATAATGTGATGATATGGAATGCTGGGTCCTAGGTAAGTTCTGATATACAGATACTCTCTGCATGATTCAGAGTGGAAATCCTGCTGTGGTTGTTTATGACTCATTAGATGTAAGGTGTCGAACTGAGTGACAATTTATCAGACTCCCCAACGTTCTGCACAAGATAATTACTGTATATATTTTTCTTCAATGAGAGGAAATCAGATTTAACTATATGCAGTATAATAATAACTGTTGACTAGATATGAGTTATATGTGTTACCCATCTTAGCATCTGCTGAATATAGATAACCTGATTGGTGGAATCATAGCAATCCTGAATGGATTGTTTATAAGCAACTTCAGGTATTTTGGTGTTACTGAGGTCAGCAGAGCCCATTTCCCTAATGCATTCAATATAGTACAGATGGGACTGAATTGCAGGTGTATTGATTATACTGTGGCTTACAAGGTAAAGTAGAGATAGCAGAATATAGCAACAGACACCACTAAGCACACTCTGTTCGTATTTGGGTGTGGCTTTGGTGTGGATGCCATAGCTGCAAATCATTATGAAGTTGGTGACAGATTTGATAAAGTTAAAGTGATGGGGATAACCTTTTGAAAATGGGGCAAGTCCGGAAGCCCAAATTTGACCATATCTTTGTATTTGGTAGTGGTCCATGGTTTCATGCGGGTAAGTTTGGCTCTAAGCAGGCCTCTGTCAGAGATGCAAGGAATTATGGACAATGGTACCTCTATCAAATCTAAACCCATTTTCCTGGCCATATATATCCTTGAAAAATCAACAATCCATTTCCAGGTGTAATAGTTAAATCAGCCTTTCAGTGGATGGTACTGCTGTACAATATGCATACAACTACATCTACTACAATCTTCGTGGCCATCATCCAAATTGAAACAGTCAGCATTCTTCCACTGCCCAGCCTCCTCAGGCGTCTTCACTCACACACAAATATTCAATCAGGGATGGTGGTGTCTGGGCATCGGTGTACAGCTGGGTGTGTTATCCCGGTATATCATGCTTGATGGCGCCAACATTTTGTGACCACGGGTATGGGGTAATGTGGTGGATAGTTGGGAAGTAGTCAGGCAATTCAAGGAATTGCTTACGACATACGACCAGCTGCACACTGCACTGCTATTCCACTCATACCAGCTTGTCGAGAGGTTGGTATATCACTTCCATGTTGTCTTGAGAATGACATATCATTGCCATAGAATTATGATAGGCAAATCAATTGGTGTGGGTGTTTGGTACCTTTAGGCATTTTGCAAACTTGCGCAATAGTATTGATCAGTACATCTCAACTAATTGTCACTCCATCTTTGAGATGTTGCGAATACTGAGAGATACCGGCCAACCTGTATTGTTGCCACCTAGAATAGACAGCATTGTTTTGTCACAGCTGAGTAAAGTGCGGACAACTGTTGATCTATCTGGAAATGATTCCTAGGACGTGTTAGTAAAGAATAATGAGGTTCTAATATCTAGAGATATTCTGCGCGCACTGGTACTGACACTCTTGATATGCTATCCACTCTGAGATGATTATACTCTGACAGGCAATGTCTGACAATCCGCCTCTGATACTCCCTGACAAAATGTCAGACACGCCTTCTGACATGCTCTCTGACACACTCTCTGATTCACTATCTAACACGCTCTCTGACATGCTCTAAGTGATGCTCATTGACATACCCTCTGATACACTCTCTGACATGCTTACTGGCATGCTCTCTGACATAGTCTCTGATGGGCTCTCTCTGTTACCATCTGACTCTAAGACTGTTTGAGAGAATTCCTCTGATACATTCTCTGACATGGTCTGTCAGGGAATGGGACTGTGACACTCTTTGTCATATACTCACTGAAACACTCCCTGTCATATACTCGCTGAAACACTCCATTCCCAATGCTCACACTGACATGCTCTGAGAAACACTAACTGAAATCTAAACTCTGATACTCTCTGTTACATGCTCTCTGACATGTTTTCTTAGCTGACCTCACTCTAACACGCTCTGACATGCTCTGTCTGAAGCACTCTGACATGGACTCGCTGACATGATATGTCAAATATTCCATTTCTGACTTGCTCTGATTCACAATCTCTCATACTCTAACTCAAACCAATACAATGGACAACATGACAAGGAACAATCGCTGATGATACATGGAAAGTTGCCCACATTATCCACCACCAATCTACACTCCACATCTTTGTGTATATACAGTATCTATCAGAAAACAGTAATGGACCAGGGTAAATGAGAGACTGTATTGAGAAAGGGGATGTCATATGATATGTGGTACCACTCCCACGGCGTTTCATTACTAGAGCCAGGTGGCTTTTCCTTTATTATTCAGAGATCTCTCTTCCCTGCTGTGTACCAGTCTGGTCATTCCTTCCCTGTCTGCAATGAGTTAATTGAGATGGTCACCATATTAGGAAATAGTGTCAGACCGAATCAGTATTTGTTCATGAATGCTGTTGAGTTTCATTTGATGCAGACTGGTATCCACATTAGAACATTAGAGTTTCAATTGTTGGAATATACCACACAGAGCAAGAGGGTTTCAGTCACCATCCTCAACTAACTGAAGTGGTACTGGGTAGTGGTAGCAACAATTGCAGACTGTCACGTCAGATCTGGGTCCAGGGCAAAATGGAATCTTTGCCAAAATGGCCATGCAGATTGTCAATTCAACTGAAGTATCAGTTTGGGTACAAATTGATGGACATCTCCCAACCTGTCTCAATTGGGCGGGTTATCAGCAAGTCCCCCAGCAGGTCTATTTGTAGATGTATATATTGCATTTGTTTTTGCTGTTTGAGAATAGTATATTAACAAAATCCCTTCCTCAACATCCAGTAATCTCTTTTGTATGTTTTGCAGTTAGCAACATCGATTATTTTGGATTTTGTGATTTTCCTTTTTTTGTTGTATTTTTGCCTATAAGGGCACTCAATAGTTCTATTATGAGCTCAACCATCAGCACTATGCCTTGATTACCCAATAACCAAGACCAAAAATTGTGGACACTGTGTGGATGTTCATTTTGATTATGGGGTAATGTAGATAGTATGTACTGTATCGCCTGAAAAAGCTGCAATTATTTCATATATCAATTGTTATTACAAAGCGACACTAACATTACACAACATTCAAGACCAAAAATTGTTGACCCTCCATTAGCACTCATTCACATGATGGGACAGCGAGCATGTTGCTATTGAATAAGCTTGCGACGGTGGCCAATATGTTATTTATACGTATCAGCAACCAACAGCTACTTACATTACGCAATATGCCAAGCCAATAATCGTTGACACTGTATTCATGCTCGTTCTCAGAATTGCACAGTGACTATGTCGCTTCCAGTGTTGCCTATCAAGGCTGCCAATACATCGGTTATACATAACAGTGACTAAACCACCTTGCAATGACCTTACTTACAAGAGCTACAATCGTTGACGCTTCTTTGACATTGATCTTTATGTATTCTGCCTTCAAAATCTACTGCCATCGATAATTGTATTCCTAAATATTTCATCTGATTGGGTGCATTTGTAACTGATTCACACTTGGCCCTTGGACCAAGCTAAACCCTGCAAAATTGTTGCATTAGTCGCTGTAATTCGATTGAAATTGATATCTCTTGTGAAATGATTCATTTCGCCTTCTATACTTCTGTTTATTAACCAATATTCACATGCGACTGCTTGCTATTCTCCCATAATATTTCGCAAAATGAAGTTCTTGGTCAAACAACACAAAGACCTGGGTGAAGATACATTGACAGATTCTGTTGCACTGTTTCTTGTTCCCCTCATTCTTCTTTGCTTCCATTGTATTAACCGTCATTAACACCATGTCAGCCTTTGTCTTTGACCTGCGCCACAGCGGAATCATTCTGGAAACATTCGGTGCGGGACTTACATCCCACTCCTGTGTGCTTTCCGGATCCTCAGTGTCATTGTTTTGATCTATGTGAGATTCATTGTCCGCCTTCCAGTCTTCTTCGCTCTCACTTGAATCATCCAAGTCACCATCCCAGTCAAGGCAATGTTCAGTAACCCAAATGATTTCAGGTGCACTATCCTCATGATGTTCAGCAGGATGGTGGTCAATCCTTCTGATTATGTGAACAAAAAGTACTTGAGTATGTCTTGCAGGGATGTGCTTTGCAGACAATGCTGGTAGCAGAGGTAATCTTTCCTACAATTTAGATGTACCTGCACCATTATATTCAATGTTTGACCAGGATGCTTTCACTATCCCTTCAGTATCTGAAATGTATCCTTTGGTGGTCATTGGCTTGTTCTGAGCACAAGATTACTTCCTTGTAGCATGAACATTTTGGCTGCCCTGCCATATCTCCAAATCATCATGCACTTTGGCCATTCTGTGCAACTGTTGTTTATCTGCCCCTCAGTTCAATTCCAACTCATGTACATTGTTGGTCAAATCAAATGCAGGGTCACTGCCTGACACTATTGCGTTACTGGCTTGAGCCAAGTACCTTACTACGGCCTTTTTGCGAAATGGTCTTGCATTTGGGTTTTGCATGCCTCCAGCTGATAATAACCAGCACACAGCAAAATCTAGCCTCCACTCCACCGCCATGTGCTGTGTTAGAGAATATATCGTGTGCCACATTAAAGAGATCGGCGTACTATGAGTACATTTCCTGTTGTCAGCGCCACCAGTCCCAAATATCCAGTATTCAAAATATACAAGCAATGTCCATAGGATCTGTGTTGTCATCATTACAGTTTGAATTAATTTGCCCCCAGTTCTATGGTGATTCAGGCAGTGAATTCAAGTAGTGGGTTCCAGATGTCAATGAGGATAGTGTGTGATTGTTTCGTCCAGGTGTCGTTTCAGCTACACATTTTGGCATTAAGTATTCTTCATCATCACCGGACAAATCGTATGGAGCTGTAGAAGATTGACCACACCAAGAAGCCATTGGGGAGGGGAAGAGATTCTTGCTCGGTACGCTCTCGGTTCTAAAGAATGGCACACATCCAGATTTGGTACTGTATTCATTAACCACAAACGTCAGCAATTCCTCTTAGTATGGGGTAGTATGTGAACTCTCGTGCTCAGGATTGATACCCATGACATTGTCCCAGTTGTCAAACAATCATAAATTCCGGAAATCATATAATTTACTGGGTGAAATCAGACCCATACAAGTTGTTAGAGTAAGTTCAGTATCATTTTTGGACAGCTTGTGTCGCATAAACTTGATGGTGAAGTATAACTATTGCTTCAATTGAGTCTTCTTCTTAGCTAAAGCTTGCATCATGCCATTCATAGGATTGAACATGTTATTGTAGACAGTAATAACCGTATGAAGAGTAATTTTATACCATTTCGACATCCACAGGGTCCAGTATCAAAATCGCCAGAAACCTTCCCTGTCATACTTGAGAATGGTCTATTCACTCCATATTGTGAAGAGTGCCCAGTATATACTGAATGTTGAATTCTTGAGCCATTTGCGGGTGAATTGTCGTAATCAGTAGACTAGCTCAAATGACTTCAGTTTTGAATTCCATCTTGTCAACAACTCCACAATAGGTCATACTGCGAGTTGCACCCTGGCATGGTGACTGTCAATGAACTGGTTTTGACAACACGGTGTCCGCATAAGCAACATAGCAATCATTCGCTGAGATATGAAGGTCAGTTTCAGCATTTTCGAATTGTCTTCAAATGCATACTTTCAGAATGATCATTGCTAAATCTGATCTGATGGCCGACACCTTGTTATTTCTAACATTGCAGTCGTTTTGAAGTCTTTGGTGCTTCCCACTGTCTATGCCTTCGTTGTCTCCTAATTGCTGTTCGCGCTCATGGACTTCCCAAAACTTGGTGTGGCCATTTACACCCAGACTGCTAAAACATCCACCGAAAGTATGCTGAACAACATGCACCATGAATGGTAGGTGCTTACTGAATGCAGGTCACTTGTGTCCAGATGCCTCAAGGTTGGATTGTAGTTTGTCAGTTATTGAGTAGTGTGAAGAAGTGTTATCGGTTGTAATTCCAACCCAATGATGGTTTGTATGTTCAAAATTTTTAATACCTTCCTTCAACTGGATGCCAAGCCTTGCTATATTACGTGAACTCTTGATGTACAATCCTTATGTAGCTTTCAAAATAGGAAATTCATAGGTAATCCATCTCATCAAAAGTAAGTTGTACTTTTCACAATGTCCAATGTCGATTAACTTAGTATGCAATGAACAATAGTATAGCTATTTTGTTCGTTGATGTCCTCCAGTGTGAAGCTTTACTCAATTTATATCTTGTCGGCAATTACTTCCTAAATGTCTCCACTGTAAGTGAGTTTTCCCACATGCAATTGTCACCCAAACTGCTGGCAGACAGTGGCACCAACTCGTTACATACTGCATTATATGACTATAGTAATTCTAGCTTTGATATACCATTTCATGAAATCTGAGCTGAAACAAATCCTAACATGAGGTAGCAATTCCAGTTTTCTTGGTGAAATTTAGCAGTTCCTATGTCGTCAGCTACCAGGTTGGAGCGTTTTGTCTAATAGTTCAGCAAATATAGATAAAACCAAAATGTCAAATATGAATTTTGTTTGCAAACTTACAATTGTAATTCCTCGACTGTTCTGTCTCTTCAGTCAGACCAAAGCAGTTTCAGTGACTGTTGAACTATTCAAATCAGTAAGTTCTGATTCAACTAATTCATTTCACTTTGTGATGTGTGCTTGGGCCAGCAAGTGATTCCTCATTAAGATGGTCCCATATTCTGATAGATGGTCAAGAACTTGATGGCAAATGATACATATAATGCAAGGGCTCCAAGACTTCGGAATTCTGCAGTGTGAATTGAATTGTCATAACGGCACATGACTACGATCAATCCCAGTTGTTGATCGCTTCCTGCGGACATTGAGAGAAGCCCACAAAGCATTACAGATGATTTGAATAATAAGGTTGCACCAATCATGAATATGGACACATTCCGTTATGGAAAATATCGTAACCTACAGCATCATGGTATCTGAAGATTATGAATCCAACATCACAGTAGCAATTTAATAGCTGGGGACTTAAACTTCAGAGCCTGTCCAGAGTTACGTGCTAGTAAAGTAGAAAGCTGGTTCTCAAATATTGACTCTAGAGCTATGAACAGGAACAATACAAGACAAGTTAGACATTGCATGCATATTTGTGAAGTTGTACAAAAAGAAACATTGAAAATTATGACAGTTAAAAACTCTATGCAGCAGCTGTGTAATGCTGTTTGTCACTGTGTATCTTACTAAGCCCCAACAATTACTGTTGAATCTCCATTGACATTTATTTTTAGTAGGCAGTAGCAATATAGTCACTACTATTTCTGCCCATCAAGGCATCTAATATGTTGGTTATAGGACAATGTCTGTGTAGAGCACATTGATTGAACAAGATGCTAGACCAAAAATCATTGACACTGAGTTGATGCTCATTTTTAGAAGCCCATAGCGATATCATGACATGAATTTTTGCAAAGAAAGCCAGCTAATATCGTAATTATGGAGTAATGTCATTGCACAGTCCTGCAATATCCAAGATGCAAAGCCGGAAGTTGTTGACGCTCTTGTTATGCTGATTTCTAGGATGGGGCAATGAGCATTTCGCTTTTCTATGTACCTATCAAGTTGGCCAATACATACACTTTGAATGGATGTGACTACACAGTGAGTTGATTGCTAAAATGGTAATATTCAGAATCGTTGATGCTCTGTTAATGCTCACCTTACAGACATACTGATTGTTATTGGATGCTCAACAATTGTATGCAAAACGTATATAGTCATTATTCACAGCCAATATAATGCTTCAATGTATAATAATTTGCATCCAAACACTTCAAGGCCTCTCAAACTCCGATCAACTACTACTCCCATTATCAGAACCCTGAATAATGTAGGCCCATAGCATTTCAGCGCTTTCGGCCTGCAATTTGAGGCATAGTGATCATTCTACTAGTTTTCGATATATATAGCCTGACATTCTCACCTTTCCTCATCCAGCTCCCTCTCCTCGATTTCCATGACCAGTTTTTAATTTCCAACTGTGTATACCAGGTCTGAGTGACAAGTCATTCAGCTGAGTTCATCGATCAATCCAGCAGGACTGTTGTCATTCAGCTGGGTTGTCATTGTGCATTCACCTCTCCATCTATTGGTTATATGACATCACTTACATATATCTTGTTGGTAAGTTTTATCACTATTTTAGTTTTTGCTTCCGCACTTAAGTGTAACAGACGAGACGGCGTCAAGTTGATCGGTATTCTTCCTACTTGATTCAGGATCTAGAATGTTCACATGGCCTGTGCAACCCATGAAGAGACACAAACGAATTATCATGTCTCACAAGATTGTTACTGAAATCCAGAAGAAGCTGACATGTAGCAAAATAGGGACAGCAAATGCATTCCATACAGCTAGGTTGTCAACAACAGCTATTCGGATAGCAATTCCTCTGGTGATGCTGAATCCTTCCCCATTACTTGGTCCGAATCTGATTTCAATACGGTATTTTGATCATGACGCTATATAGAATGGTAAATGCTTACATGTTCATCCGGCTGTGATGACTTAATTGGTGATGAATAGGGCTCCTCATTGGGCGGGAGCGTCATGCTGCATTTGAGTGACTCTAGTTCGCACAAACTTGAACACAAATGACTACTTCCTGGTTGAGAAGACCCATGTGGGATTTGCGATTTTCCGGAGAAAATATCAACAGTCTCTATAAGCTGTCAAAATGGTACCGGTACAGGTGCGGGTACAACTTTGTCAGTTTGCAGCATTACGCCTACGGGAACAATCACTTTGGCCGTCCTGAACTTCATTCCTCTCTCCTGGAGCTGGTTTGCTGTGTCCTCCCATCCCAGTTGTGTCCTCCCATCCCAGTTGTGTCCATTCATCAAGCGTCATCTGGGTCAGCCGAATACTCTCCCTGTCCTTCTGTCTTGTTTGGGAGATTGTGCCCATTACTCAGCTGGGTTCATCATATTCGCTCATCTTGCCCAGCTCTGTATCTTCATCATCATCTTCCTTGCCTTCGCCACCCTCCTCATTATCGGAGCTTTCAAGATCGCTGATACTGTCTCCCATAGCATTGAACACCTCCCGAAATGCTTTTTTGTGCTTTCTGGTTTCCAATCCCAGCTTTTCAGCATTTCTCATATCTTCTTGCCCTTGCATAATTGCTGTCACTGCCAGTTCAACTTGCATGTTTTGCACAGCAGTTTCTCTATCCACATAATCCTTAATTAATCTTTCATTCTCTTCTTTGCCTGTCAAGAGCATATCTTGTCTGTTCCCCACCACAAGCTTCTTTAAAAAGGATAAGCAGCGCACTGCTCCTAAGACTCGAATCCTTTCTGTTTCCAAGCCCCTCTTCGCTTCATTTGCTTGATGATATTGTCATGCATATTGCCATGTCTAAATGCCATATTGGCACAGTGGATTCAGCAAAATGTTCTTTTTAAATCATGGACCATTGCATATTGTGTTAACCTTGTTGTTGGGCAAGATGTTGGATGATGCAAGATATGTACCACATGGAGCCAAGCTGAATCTTTTATGTAAAGGTTGGTACAATTGATCAACTTCAACAAAACCAATTCTGCATTTTTACCATGACTGCATTGGGAATTGAAATGCTACCTGTAAATTATGACGTGATGTTTAGCATCTGTTTCATGTAAGGTTCTTGGGATGTCTTGATAAAAACATCACCAGTTATCCTTTCTGTCAAAGAATGTTCTGTGTATATCTTACATCCAAGAGATTTCAGCTATTGTTCACCACTATTTATCCCTGTAATCATACAAACAACATTGGACTGACATACTGCAAATTGCAGCACCATTGGAAACGCCTGCCACCTGCTGGTATACGCAGTAGGATCCATCTTCAGTGAAATGTGCATGTTAGCTGTCAGTAATTCCATCGTGACTTGATGGTGACCATATATTTCTCAGGACTTTTCGCTGAGTTTTGTTATCATCATCTACACCTCTTCCATGACAGGGAATCGTGGCTCCACAACCAACTCAGGAAGCTGCAATCCAATCCATTTCAAGCTGACCGGCTGGCACTGCATTCAATGTACCACCTGCTGGGTCACAGCACCAACGCAGACAACATTTTGTCCACTGCGATGCTGCCCATGCAGCCACTGAAAATATAACCCAGGATGCTCATTCAAAATGATTGGTAAAACCACCTGCAGTATGAATGGAGCAGCCTGCGATGGGATGTGAGTAAATCCTTATTGAGGTGAACTGCGGTCAACTAACTATCTGATGTACAGTTGCTGTATGCAGGGAGCTACATGATCAATTGATAGCTTCCATTAATGGGAATGCACCTTGGTTGATCAAGGCATTTGACCGCAATATCTACGAAATCGAAAAGTATGATGTGTGTTCTGGGATATGTCCTGACAAATGTTATGATAAGCGTCCCCGAGAGTGGACAAAATATGCTCTAAATACGTCAACAGAGGCTACAGAGTTGTACATGGTAGAGGGAATAACCAAATTTTATTTTTAGAAGTAGCTTCTAGTTTCTTGTGGGTTTTCAACATGTCAGCTACTATGGCAAGGCAAGGAGGTTGGGTACAGCTAGAACAGTCTGACATGCACCTAGCCTTGAATATGGCCAAAATGGCCAAAGGAGGGTTTTCCACTGGCGCAATAGAGGAAATGCAATACCTGATCAAATTCCCTTGCGCCACAGTCCGAGATGAGAAGTGGTGGGGAGTTGAGTTTCCTAGGCATAGAATGGTGAAGGCTGCGATAGAAAGACACCTGTACAATGCAAAGACTCATCACATGCTTAGAGAGAAGAGTTACTCGAAGTGCCACCACCACACACAAGAAAGCCCCACCAAGCCTTGCTGGAAAGTCAAAGAATGTAACCAGCTACACCACCCAGGCAAAAACCGCATAAAGCCCCCCGCCAAAGACAAATATCACATCAGCACCTTCTTTAGACTATCTTCTGGTCACTCCTACTACACCAATCAAACACACTTCAGATATTGGTGTTGGGGCGATCAAAGTCACAATATGAAGCTCAACCTGATTGCGGCCAAGGGAAGATTCGGTACCGTCGGGTAGAAGTACCATTCGTAGAGGCACTACACAATTGGCGGTATCGGCTGGAATACTGTCCTCCATGATTTCGGCGGTTTTGGGGGATGCTCAGTTGCCTAGATTCAACCCTTTTCTGATCGACAGCACTGGCAGTCCCCTCCAGCAACAATGTTTTGGACGGAATGATGCACAGAATTCCTTACCACCTTCACTTGTCGATCCCAACGGCAGGCGGTCTAAACTTCATGCAACCAGCTCACTAGCTCACGGTGTTGTGAGAGGCACTTCTCCTGGAAATCAATACCAAGAAGCCAGCGAAGACCGGATTGATCTACTTATTCAGAGGATGAAAGATGATCACCCGGTAGATATTGCAGAAAAGTTGACAATACCTTGAGCGCTAAGAGACTTAACAAAGGATCCTAATGTGCCCCAGTGTTATCGCCAACTTGTTGCCTGGATAACTTGGCAAAATGAACTAGCAACATATCTGAGGGTGGTTGACTCCTGTTTGGCAAGCATATCATCCACTGATGGTAATAGTCCATTACCCAGATTTGCACTGATTGACAGTCCATTGGATGAGTTGAGCTGGGACAACTGTATGACCTTTGCCAAAATTGAAGGGCATCTGATGGTGACATTGATTACCATGAATAAGACGGTCATGGTGGACGACACTGACAATGAAATCGACTAAATCCATACAAACCCCTTCAACCTGGAACGAACATTGACTATTAGGCTGATACAACAGAAGAAAGATAGCAAACCCTTAGTTATTGACGTACTAGACAGTTAGGAAAACGAAATCAGTGGCAATGAGTTGGATGATATGGGGGAGGAGGAGGCAGAGGAAGAGGAGGATGCAGAGGAAGAGGAGGAGGCAGAGGAAGAGGAGAAGGAGTAGCCGAAGGAAGAGGTACTGGGGATGTCGGAGGATGATTCAGAACCAGGGATAATGCCGATTAGTCACAATGCAACACGAAGAAATTCCTCCTGGGATACTGTCAACTTGAGGACTAAGATTTGGAGAATCAAAATGTAGAAGAATTAGATCAGGTAGATGCTGACTTCAACAACATTGCCCAAACGGAACTAGAGGCAGCCAACAACCCCGATGTCCAAGTACAGAAGCATCACAAAGTGGATCATGCCCGTGTGGACTGGTAAGTCACTGTCCTTGTCAGATCTGTTGAGTTACTGTCAGAGCTCAGCCACTGTCAGAGATACTGTCAGTGTTGTTGTTAGAGCTCAGCCGCTGTCAGAGCGACTGTCAAAGTTGCTGTCAGAGCTCAGCGGCCGTCACAGCTGCTGTCAGAGCTGCTGTCAGTGCTACTGTCAGAGGTGTTGTCAGAGCTCAGATGCTGTCAAAGCTGCTGTCAGAGCTGCTATCAGTGCTGCTCTCAGAGCTGCTGTCAGAGCTCAGCCACTGTCAGCTGTTGTCAGAGCAACTGTCTCACATGTTGTCAGAGCTCAGCTGCTGTCACAATATTAAAATGAAGTTAATTTTTACTTACAGGTTAGCAGAGCTGATTGACAACCAGGAATATCAGAGAGAAAGCTTGGAGGAGTCAATGGCAGCATTAGGCATCACCATGGAGACCAGAACTTTCAAGCAACTCCACAACCCCACACAGTTACAACCTCACCAAATCTGTGCTGTGAATTGAATCGCAGACAATGAGAAGAGCATTGGGAAAGGTGGTTTATTTGCTGACAACTGTGGAACTGGCATGGTTAGACCCTGCTGTGCTGTTGATAGACTGTTTGCCACACTAACAATCATCAGACTCTGACACCGCTGCCTTTAACATATCACCAAGTCAATGTCTATGAATCAAAAATTAAGAATCACCCTCCTGGGTTTCACAAATGGGAGATTGACATGAATGAGCACAATGTGAAGGTTGAACGGGGTAACAGGTCAGATGAGAGTCATGCAAGCTGTGGTGGGAGGTCCACCTTCTAACATTAATGCTAGGGTATGATGAAATACATACCACTATAGTAACTTCAACCTAAGGTTGAAATAACCCTAAACTGATGGTGGCTGAATGGGGAGCTGTGGTGACTAAGTTGAGTGAGTTAACTCCACATCTCCATTACGGTACATCTTCCTGGATGAGGGAATCCTATTCAGCCAATCTGGCATGGAAACCATGAAGATGACTTGTGATCTCGACCATTGAGACTTTCTACCAGCCATTCAACAAGGAGGAAGCTGACCATTCAAAATTATGAGTTGCTGGCATATTTCATTGAGTTGTCATGGATGAGGCCCACAGATTGAGAATGAGCAGGATCCCAATGGGAAAGTTCAGAAAGGCTAGTGGAATGATGGTCAACCTTGCCTACCGCGATCACAATATGCATAATGGCTCCTATATATTCAGTTCAAAGCTGCAATAAAAATGGATGTTAACAGCAACACCATTGGTAAATGGGATCGAAGACTTGCACTGCATCTTGCATTTTCTGGATAATTCATCCTGGTTGACACTACAGCTGCCACCAGTTACTTTCAACTGTATTCTCAACTTTGATTACCATTGGGTTGCAGACGGGAGTAATGTGTTAGGTACTGAACATGCTGCTGGATTCACGCCAATTGCAGATTCATACAAGAAGGACCCCGAATTCAGATCAGTTGTTCACTACAAAATAATTGCTTTGGATGCTTATAGGTATCCCATAATTGGGGAAGTTGCGAAATTAAGAAAGGCCACACAAACATCGGATATATTTATCAGACGCATTAGCAAAAAATATTTCCGTCCGGGCGGAATGGCTCCGTCAGAGTTGACGCGCTCCATCAGAGCTGTCAGAGACACCCTGGTGGCGAAGTACTCCGCACCCGGTCTCGATACCATGCATCGCATTGCATATCGCCCTCCGATCGCTGTTTCACCGTTTCTTCTCACTCTGTCAGTGTCCAATTTTAAATGCACACTCTGGCATTGATGGCCAATTGTGACCATACGTAGGAATGGGTTCATTGGGAATGCGCTTGCATCGGGATTGCAATGCGATGGGTGACGCTGCGAAAACTGCAATTCTCTCTTTACTAATTATACACATCATTCCAAGTTGCCAGATCTATGTGGCTATTGACAATCCATTTCCCGTTCCGTCCGGCTCCTGTCTTACTACTAGTAGCTATCTCTGGAATTATGTGCGCGCAGCCAACGATGTTTCCCACGATGAAAACTTGCAAAGCAACAGCTGCCAGTTCATTTCTCACTTGTACAAATTTCGAGACTGGATCCAAGTTACCCCAGTTTTCAGGTATTGTAGTCAGTGCCAGGGCGAACCAATACTCAACCAAAGCTCCATTCTCGGTTTGGAGCTTGATCTTGAATAGTCGTTGCAGTTGCCACAGCAGACGCCTATTCAGTGCGCCATAACACCTCCCTGGGCGATGCTTTACCCAGACCTAGTCATTCCGTCGATCCCCTCCGCGCCAGCTCTGGCTTTCTGTGCATCAACATATCTGAGATATGCGTTCACCTTCTAAACCCTCAACTTGAACCTTGATACCGTGGAAAATACAGAGCTCCATTGCGTGCTGTTGTTCATCCGATATATACGTCTTGTTACGACTCTTCTGCTTTATAAACTCTTGAGTACCGCTGTATATTGCCGCGCAGTGGGGTGCGTCTTGCGTATTGTCAAGTAATGCTCTGAAGTCTTTGATCATAGCGTCAGGATGCGTTCCATCACGGCGGTTTTGGGGCCCCATGAATTCGGGCTTCACATATGACCAGGAGCTCAGGGGGGCAGCCAGATCAGCACCGGAAGGGAAGACTTTGCAGGCGGCAGCGCTGTTCTGCCAACGCTGAGCGAGGGCTTGGAGATTGAGCTCTCAGATTTCGAAGCAGAGAATGCGACGCTGAAAGTGATTACTTGTGGCAGCTAGTTGAGATAGTGATTGGAGGTGATCCAACTCTCCTTGAGGTTGGTTTTATGTGCTTGTTCATGTCTCGCGGCAGAATACTATTGCAAGGCTCCGTATCGACGAATCTGTTTGGCCAAATGAAACATCAAGTGAGTCTTCGGAAAGTTGAAGTCGGCATCTAAGTCCTTGGAAATATCTATCTCGTGGCTGATATAATCCCGCCAGGCGTTCATTTCACGCCGCTTCTTGGACGGCGTCCTTGCTTCAGCATTTGTTTCCTCGTCTACCTTTCGCTTCTTCACGAGTTCCGTTCTCAGGGCATTGACTTTGGCCTTCGCCTTTTTGCCGGCTCGCCCGAGTAAGAAACCATCTTTAAAGGTGTGAAAACGATGCAAGGGGTCCTACATGTAGCTCAATGTTGCATCATCATGAGATGTATATCCAGCATACATATAGAAATCCAACAATGCCCGGGTGTACTCACTTGTGCGATTGAATATGGGATGCTGAGCGGCACTTCCGCCTCATAGAAAACTGGGTTACAACTCCATGCAGGTACCGACTCAGTTCCTTCATCTCCTTCCTAGTCCATTGAGAAACTTCCTCATATGACTTATTGTTTGGTGTGAGGTCGTGGGAAGCAGGCAGGGATAACCAGATTGCATTGTACTTGTCGCGCCATTCGTGACTCTTCATGAAGTGGAAAATCCACCCCTGGAAGTGGTGCAGCATGCCGATCTGCATTGTGTGGAGGAGGTAGGGCTTAGGGAAGTCAATCACAATACAGGGAATGTGTCGAAACACATTGAATCCTCGGTGAACATGGCGCGACGAGAGGTTGGCATCGGCTGCATCGGTGTTGGCATCGCTGAGCGTTCTATAAAGGTTGTGATCCCGCCGGGGGTGTTGCTTGTCAGGATGCACCTGATCTCCAACTTCGTACTTGGACACTCGCACCAGAAACAGACATGCTGCTCGAGATGATGTAGGTCGCTATACTCTGGGCAATCTGCAAGCCATGCTGCTAAAACCGGTTTGCAACGCCTGAAGTGGCCATCTGCACAGAGAAAGTTGTAACAGCCGCTCTCGGCGCTGTGATGTTGTTTAGAGGTGAGTGGCTGGAGTACCCAACCGAGAACTTCGTTCAGCACCTCCTGGTTTGTTTGCCGCTGCTCATCCAGCAGCTTCTGTGTAATATTGCGGTTCTTGATTGGAATCGGTAGGAGAGTGACCATTACGACGCTGTGCATTGAGGGCATCTGGCGGATCTTCGAAGAACGATTGCCAATTGTCATATATACAGGCTACGCAATCTTGTCGCCAGCAAAATTCGAGAGATGTGTTCCGTCGGACATGAAGATCAAGGGAACCAGTGTATCCCCCACTCTGAGCTTTGACTAAATATCGATTAGCACGTTATTATCCTCGAGTATCTCTCCTTACCTGTGTTTCCCGCCAGCAGTCTGCAGTGTGCATTTCGGTATAGAGGCGTTTCGGGGGCGTATCGCTGTTAAAGCAATGCTGAGCGGAGAAAATGAGATGCTCGGCATAGGCTAGCTGCCGCATTAACCATCTCATGATCTTGATGATGTCTCGACTTCAGTATTTGATAGGGCTTTGGTGATTGTCATTCCATCTCATATCCTCGAGAGTGTGTAGTTCCCACTCCCTGAGAGCCTGATCGTCTGGCATACTAGCCACCAGCTTCTGGAAACCATCCCCGTTTTTGAAGCTTCAGAAACGCAGAGCAGTGTTCTCTTCCTTCAGCACGTTGTTATAGTACCTCTTCATATCTTTCTTCTTGATCCCACACAGGATATATTTGCACTCTTCACGCGTCGCAAATGGGTAGTAGGGATTGAACTGTAGGTTCGTCTCAAGGCAACCCTTTGCATCGCGTTCCCATGGCTCAGCAATGTAATCGATCAGCGGAGCTCCAGCGCTGGGGTATATTTCCGTCTCCGGCAGAGGTGGCGGTGGTTGAGACTCCGAGTCTGCGATGATTTCAACCTGTTCGAGGTATGGAAATGCGTCCAAGTATTGGACTGAATGTTTGTTAGCGTTGAATTCACAATGCTGAGCGGGCTCAACGCGTCAGGGCTCGCTGCGAAAAGTCGGATTTTCCTGGTGTGCAACTTGAAGGTGTTCAGGATAGTGTAATTTGGTATGGTTAAGTCGCCAGCTGTCTGAGGTGAACTTCTTTCGGCATGAAAATTCAGGGCAACGGAAAGGGGTTCTCTCTGGCAATGTCGATAACACACAAACAGTGGAGTAAAAACTGTAGAAAGGGACGGAAGTTGGTGCAGGGCCTGAGCAGCCTCGTGTGTGAGCTCATGATACTTTCAGCTAACTCATTGAGCCTCAACACCATCACAGGGAGGTTCCTTACACACCAGGAGTTCCAAAAATGCTGCCTGAGCGATGTCCCATAATACTATGAATAAACCAAAACCAATAAAAATGAAACCAGTACAAAACCCATGAAGAAAATAAACCTTGAGCGATCCAAAAACCTCGCGACGAGTGTAATAATAAATGCCCGCGATAAATCGATTAGAACAAAGGAAACGAACAAGACACGAACCTGACCCTAACCTGAGCGCAACAACCATCACCTCCTCTGCAACGCAAGGACTGATTCACTCCTCGCCTACCGAGCCATCCGGGCGCGCCTCAGGGAGAGGGACCTCGGGGAGAGGGATATCAGGCAGAGAGACATCAGGGAGAGGGACATCGGGGAGAGGGACATCGGGGAGACTGTTGCCACCTGCCGATTCAATCAGCAGCTGCTGATCCAGATCCACATCCACAGCCGAGGTGTTTCCGGCTGCCTCAGCTTCTCGCAGAGTTGGCACCGCCGGGCGAGGTTTTTGTGGCGTCACAAGCCCCAAATGCTCCAGCCCACAGAGAGGATGAGTCTCCAGAGTTCGTGGTCATGGGCGAGGCTCCAGGGTTTGTGGCCGTGGGGTAGGCACCGGAGGTGGTGGCAGTAGAGTATGCTTGCGCATCTCCTGGCCTTGCTCAGGTAGCACAATTGGCTGATCGTCTACCATGGTATCAACATCGTCAGCCGATGTATTTACCATCTCTCCCTGGCCAAGAGTCCGAGGTTCTTTGCCAGCATCCTCATCCTGATCCTCCTCCTCATCCTCATCCTCCTCCTCCACTTCCTCCTCATCTTCCTTCTCTTGATCTTCCTCCTCATCATCGTCACCGTCCCTTTCCATATCGACATCGCCGTTTACATCAACGCCGTCTGGTGCGTCCACATCATCCTCCATGCGCATATCCACATCAGGGTCAACTTCTGAGTCATACTTGCTGTCCAACTCGGTAGAGTCGGTGTCATCATCTGAGGAAATTGACACAGCGGGCAATGCTTCTGGCTCTAAATATACCCGCTCTAGTTAGCCCTCCATGTCCGAGTTTGCCTCATACAGTTCCTTCTGCAACTGGACAGCAATGGCACGAGAGATATCATCTCCTCCTGGGGTTTGTGTAACAATACCTTTCCCATTACCGTTTCCTGTCCCCTTCCCCTTCCCTTCCTCGGTTACCTTCCCCTTCCCTTTCCCCCTCCCATTGTTTGTACCCTTCCCTTTCCCGGTCTATTTCTCACCGCCCTGTGTGTCCTCCTCACCCTCGCTGTCGTCATTGTCATTGCCATCATTAGGACGGCTCCTTACACCGCTCGGCGCTCCTGGATCTGCCCAGTTGTCATCATCATCATTCTCGTCGATTATCTCATCCCAATTCAGTGGTCTAACAGCCAGGAAGTCGCCTGGCTTGTACAGCCGGCAGCTTGGTGGCTCAATCTTTGCCCTGAGATCATCGCTACCATACCAAGAGAAATGCTCGCCTGTGTGTTTAACCTTCTCCGAGCTGGTTGACTGTGGATTGGAGCGATTGACTTGATCCCAGAAGGCACGGGGGTTGTCCCACCTTCAATTGTTCATTTGGTTGCGGGTTTTCTCAAACATTTGCCCCATATATGAGCGGAAGGCTGCCCACCACTCCCGAAAAGGTAAACTCCCACTCCTGCGGTGCAGCCACATCAGCTGGAATTGTGAAAAGTGGCGAGTCGTGACTGGATCAAGAAAGATTATATCATAAAAGAGGTCCCAGGCCCTCTCATTCTTGATGCCGCAAACATTGTATATTGGTATGAGTCCACAGATGTGTTCGGAGATGAATCCCTTTATACGATCCCGATCCAACGACAGGTGTCGATTTATAACCGATGTCGGCATTTTTGCCCTGGTAGTCGCCTTCCCCTTTCCTTTGCGGCTGCCCATTGGTGCCATCGCTGTGAGTTGAAAATGAATCTACATCCGAGGCATTAGCATTATGATACAGTTGCATGTAGCGGAAGCAAGCCCAAAGGGAACGTACAAAGTTGTGTAGGTTATCGGGTATGTTTTGGAACGAGAGGCGTTGTTTTGTGCAAGTCATGTCTGTCCAGAGAGTTGAGGATGCTGGTGGTGTGTTACATACGGGAGGAAAAGAGAATGGAGGTGAAGGCGTGAGGAAGGGATATATATACGTGAGTTCCTGCGATTTGATTCATATCCTGCGTTTCGTTGGTTAATGAACACAAAACGGCCCAGCATTCATCTTGCACCACCCCCAGGCACTTCATGAATGAGAAGCCTGGAGATGTGATTTAGTACTTGCGGTGAAGACAGTTTGCGACACCGGGTGTTGCTTTGGCATCTCATACCACTTTTACTGCTCAGACCTCATGCATCTCGGAGCAAACTGACTAGTTCTCAAGTTGTCCGAACTGTGCAACCATCCAACATGGCTACCAACACCTAGCGGTGGAAAAAGCACATGCAACTGATGTCATAAGATAGAGAATATCTCATTGTTCCCATTGCGATGCTTTTAGCTTTGCCAAACAGGGATTTCCACCAGGAAGCTGAAGATATACACAATCGATGGTTCGAAGTATTGTGCCAAGACAGGGTGGAATACGATGATAATCGCGCCAAGAAGGCTGAAACAGCCTTCAAGCGGTTACAATAGACCTTCAGACATTGCTGTAAATGTGAATAGCAATGCTGAGTTTAATCTGAGTTGGATCAGATCGCAGTTAACCCCATAATTGAATGCTTTTGAAGGGATCTCATCACCGAGTATTGTCAGGGTTTAGAGTCTAGCGTGGTCTACACTGCGCCTCCCTTTTTTGTCGAAACCCTTCCTGGTCACTCAAATATGAGTCTATGTCGCCTGCCGTTGCATATGCATGGACAGGGAATTATTCCTACATTCTTAACGTGGAACATCAATATCGGACTATGCCATCCCAAAGCTTTCAACTTGACACGACTCCGGTCGTACGAAATGTTCAAAGTCTTGCTAATTGTCAGAATCAACAATGTTGTGGGCCTTCGGGGAATTCTCAACTTCCGCATGCAAAGAGACGCGTTTCCGTACCGGCTGGCGAGAGGGATTCCTCTCAAGGAGGGAGTTCCGTAGCATCTACAATCCAAGGTCAGAACTCCATCCCCTCATCTTCGCTGCACAATTCTCGCATTGCAGATATTACTCAACACGTGACTTCCACTCCGTCCGCTGCACAGCGACCGTCAATAAATACTCCAACCGCCACGCTGGTTACAAGCAGTCATACCACAGCAGCACCTGGAGGAACCTCAATGCGTCGCGTTGTATCTAGCCCCGCATTTGACATTGCTAGCACTCCCACTCCTCTTAACGGTCTTGAAAACCTGCCTACCCCTATCCCTAATCCAGAAACCCGCACGATCATTACAAATCCACTCCGAACGTGAGCTTCCGAAAAGAATGAGAGACAGAGGCAGTGGCAATTGCAACCGCAGGCGGTGTCTACACCTCGATCAATGGTCTCCGGCAGTCGCAGCATCCATCGAGTTGGTCACTCAGACATGACGCGTCTTGTGTTTGCAATGGGCAGACTCCTGGAGCACTACATGTGGAACAGACGGCCGTTTATTAGTGCAAGTGACTTGGGGACCGTAAGTTATGCAACACGATGCATTTCGAAAGCATTAGCTGAAGCCCCACACTGGCAGATAATAGAGACGTACTGGAACACCGCAATGCAGCAAAACAGCATTTGGTCCATAGCATTTGAGGCACTCACAAAGGAGATCTTGAAAGAGGTATGCTGAAGCAACGGCCCACGTTGGATATTACACGCTCAAACCGGTACCAGGTTCGCGCACAAGTTGATATGGTTAAATCCCATTTTATTCAATCAGCACAGGACATCATAGCAGAGCTTTATGATCTCCACAGCTTTGAATCAGCCGCAGAGCGTTTGGAATTCATTGATTCCCTTCTGGCAGACAATAACTATGTTTTTCCTGTAGCAGAGCGTGTGGAAGGTGGTGTACGTGGCCCAAAACCAACACAGAGAGAGTCGAAAGCTGCTAATGAATGGCCAGGGTCCACTTTACTCCTTGTTGGAAACAATCCCCCAGTATATCTACATCAAATATTATCATCGGGCAAATAACCGTGGTAAGTATGCTGATGGATTTTATAATTCCATCATTATCATGAAGGACGATCATATACCCTCGCCACTGATCATATTTACCTGCAATACATTGCGCCTTGCTCTCCTGGAGTGGCAAAAGAACAAAGGCGTTCATCCGAAAGCTTCCAAGTCAAAGCTGAAAGCGGACAGACCTGATCGCTCGAACTACTTCAATCATAAGAAATACAGTGGTAAGAACGCATCCTGCTGCGCTGCAACGGGTCCCATGTTGTTAACCTCGCCTGGCCTTGCAGACACGTATACATTCTTGATGAATACCTGGAACACACTACCTGAGAGCTACCAACAGAGGGTGTGTAACAACACTCCTGCTACAGTCAAGCGTCAGATCCAGCAGGCCGACAACCCAAAGCCTGCCATGGTCATCAGAATGGAAGCAGCGAGTGTTGACAATGCTATTCTTCTTGACTATTTGACCTACGAAGTGGCGCTTGAGGAGCCTGAGATCGGAAGCACTGACCCAAACATCCCGATAGACAACAATTGCACGGATGACAATCTGCATTTCGGGATGGCAGGGGGCAGCGGGGATTTCGAAGATGTAGGTGACGAAAGCGACGAGCCACATGCCATCCCCACTGCCAGCGGGCGACGACGGCCTGCGACTGAACTCGAGATGGTTGACTTGGGAACCAGTGATGTCGACGGGTATGGGGGTGAGGATGGCGACGATGCAGATGCGGATGTGGGTGAGGAGAAAGAAGCATCGCAAGCCGATGATGGATCAACGCAGAATGTGGAGGACTGAGGGCATAGTAGGTGATGTTGACGGGTATGAGTGGGACGATGCAGATGCGGATGAGGAGGAATAAGCATCGCAAGCCGATGATGGATCAACGCAGAATGTGGACGACTGAGGGCATAGTACTAGAGAGTGTGATGATTGGACAGTATATTTCAGACATGTAAAATACAATAACGGCAAAGAAAATGCAACGGTAAGCGATGTATCCGAAGCGAAGACTGTATTGCAATAAGTGACAAAATCTCAAAGCTAAACATAAATGAGAGTGCGGCATGTGGCTATCGGCCGAAGAATGGCATAAACATCGCCAGGAGTTGCATAAACCGCTACTGCATAACTGCAACCCCTACGAAGAGTGTAACATACGTGTCATTCTGATGGTGCAAATACATCACCAAGTTCTGGACGCAACGTAAAGGAAGCCTGACACCAGAGCAGCGAGCGTAATATACAATGTGACGCGTTGCAAAAATACGAGGCATGATATAATAGCCGCCGCAAGGGAGGTATACAACGCGACCCGTCGCTTGGATGACGTGTTGCATGTGAGGTTTTGCAGGATAATGCACACTAATGCTATGGCGAAAGATGGTGAGCCACATTCTATTCTAGAATCCAACACCTATCATCAACATCCTTTCTGTGCAGATAACCACCGAACTTGTTACATCCACGAAGTCCTTTGGTGCTGGCCAGTTCCGCATCAATTTCATACATAGTAGCTGTAAGGGAAGCAGGTAAAAAATCACAAGGGTTATCTCCGTGCAGACTACAACAGTGGGCAAGACAAACCCTTTTGGCCCTTGTTGGTGGTTTATTCACCTAATATTTGTAGCACATATTGTTGGCCCTGCCTTGACGGCTGCGGAAATAACTTTGTCTCAACAAGATTGGAAATTACCTTCCGGTGTTGCTGACATGGGCCAACCGAACCTAATCATGCTGAGGACGGTTGGTTTTCAGTTTGGAAAGGCTTTCCCAGGGAAGACAGATTGAATACCACTGACTGGGGAGGTCAAGAGTATGACATATGATTAGAATGAAGCTGCGTTGTGATTTGGGACTGCAAAGTCTGCTTGGCTCAACCAATATCTCCGGATCACCTTGACAGCAAAACACAGTGGAGAGAAAGTAATTCTGTGCTTATATTGACTACTTACTCAGTGGCTTGTCGAACAGGTTAGAACTCCTTTCACATTCCCACTTTCTGCCACGCACATCAGCTTTGACATTGCAATCTTACATTTAACTCTACATCAATTCTTCGTATGACAATGATACTAACTTGTGCACAGTACTGCTGCTCTTTAGCCTACAATTGTTTTGCTATGCATGGCTGGATGAGGGCTGATGTGCGTGCCGCTGTAAAGGAGTCATTTTTCAATCACGGGTAGGTGGGTGTCATTGTCTTGTCCTATCTCAGAAGCAATGAGAGCTTGAACCAACATTATAATTGCTGAAAATCCAGTATGGTAGAACAGGGTATACATTAGAATATGAATCATGAAGCATGGTTGCATGTCTGGGGGATTGGTCAGCAGAAAACGCAATGCACAACTTGATCGGTTGACCTCACCACGATCGATTGGTTAATTGAAAAAATACTGCGGATGAAGCAATCGCCAATGCTGTATGTGCTAGAGGTTATCCAGAACGCTGCTAGTGAGGATATTGATCTTGATGCTGATCAAGTAAATATTGCCTTCATTTGAATGATTTCTCCTCAGGCACTCCGGTCTGCTGTAATTGGTCAATAGAACGATGTAATGGATGTTAGTTAATTTGTGATCTTTCTCCACCTTCCACTTTTGGGTGTGGGCTATTTATCCTTCTGGGTTGGTTCTATGGTTTCCGGGTTCTTTTGGGTTTCCGGGTTAGCTCTCTTGGGACCTGGGTTTGGAATTCCGGGTTTGCTCTGCTGGGTTGTGGGTTGCATTTGTATTATATCACAGTTTTGTCATTTTGGAAGGTTGTGAGCTGTATAGATGACTAGTACCAGTGAATGGAGTAATTTAGTCGCTGACTTTGACTCTGACAGCAGCCACACTGACGGAAGGCCTCCGATAGCAGCCTCTCTGACAGAAGCCATCTGACAGCATTTTTCTGACAGTGGCCACTCTGACTGAAGCCCTCTGAAAGAAGCTCTCTGACAGCAACCGCTCTGACAGCAGCCACTCTGACAGAAGCCCTGACAGCAGCCCTCTGACAGCAGTCACTCTGACAGAAGCCATCCGACAGCAGCCCTTGAACAACAACTCTGACAACGACCTGGCAACTGCTCAGGCAATGACTCCCCATAGAGTTTGCCATGACCATGCTCGGTGAACAAAAAGTCTTCATCATTTAACAATGCAAAATCGCTACTACTAGCAGCACTTCATGCAAATTGCCTAGCAGGCACTCCACAGTAAAGGCGACAATACACGATGGTATCAGTGCTTGCTAAAACTGTAATGAAGGAACACTGCGACATTAAACTAAACCGAAATCCCTGAATACCGATAAAATCTTAGACTAGCCCCCGAAGACCTAAAGAAATGAACAAAATTGATACTCAGTGCTGAGGTACAATAGTCCAATCCGACGAGATATCCATGCCACCCGGTTGTAGGCTCAAAATTGTCGTTAGTGTGTATTCACTTCGGAAATATGAGGGACACGTACAATGCCGAACAGGCATTCTTTAGTGCTTTCTAATCAGGAATTGACTTCGCATGTATATAATGGAATTGCCTGCAGAGCTGATCTGTGGGGTAGCCACACCTATCTTTGTCACATTAACTGTTATATTATCGTCAGAACAGCACCATTTGACACATTGTAATGAGTGGCCAGTTGTCGCAGGCATTGTGGGGTAGATAGGTAGGGAACGTCATAGGTAGAGCAAGTCATGGGTAGATAATGTTAATCTATGCCATATGAGAGTACAAATTCTATTATCTTTGATGGTGCTACCATTCTACTCCACAACCTACATCTATACTACATACTTCCAACACAAAGTTGCCAACTTTGGCTGAACTAACACCCAATCCCCAGGCCACACAAGTAAACTAACATCGGGTCTGTGATATTGATTCATCTACCCAATCCCATGGCCATACAGTGAACTAGTACAATGGGTCTGTGACATTGATACATCTAGGGCCACCAAGGGATAAGAGCGGCCTGCAGTGTCCAACCAGACCATTCTCAGTTGCCCTTGTATGGGGCCTAACAACCAATATACAGTGGAGCCATCATGATGTACTATATTAAGGGGTATGCGTTGTCTGACAGTTAACCGGGTAAGTAACCTCCGGAAAGTCCTCAGTTAGTACCTAGTCCAATACCTTGGGGAGATGCACCGCATATTCCATCGACCTCCAACTATGTGCAGTGTCAAGATGCTATACTACTTGCAATACAACATTCGAATTAGAAGCGTTTCATTTTGGTCACCCTTAGGTTGGGTCAGTGGCCATTGCCCACAGAGCACTGGTGGCGAGATCTGACATGCCTTGCAAGAGTACAGTATTTGCACCTGGCTCTGTTCCTTCAATTCGCATCTCAGTGAAGTCTATATTGTACCGTATTGAAATTTACCTGTATGATGAGATCCTCAGAGCGAGATCCCAGAGTGGTTACGTGAAAAGGGTCTCATAGTGCGGCCCAAAGTAGGGGTTTGTGAATACGAATATGGTCGGGAAGATTGGTACTTCCCTGATAATTAACAATGTAGTATAGTATCAATTTGAACTTGGGTAACCTATAACTGACTCTGAACATGGGAAAGTGGAGTATAACTTTGACTCTGACATTGGGAAACCCATTGTATATGGTATAACTTTGAATCTGCCAATTACTTTAACTCTAACAAATTCCTTAACTCTAACAACCACCAAACTCTGATATGGGAAGCAACCTCATCTACAATACGGCATTACTTCAACTTTGATTTGGGCGACCCAACATATACAGTGTAACTTTGACTCTGACAATTACCTTACTCTGACAATTACCTTTACTCTGACAATTTCCTTAACTCTAACAACCACCCCACACGGATACGCAAAGCAACCCCACCGATAATATGGCATTACTTCAACTCTGACTTGTGAGACCCTACGTATATAGTATCACTTTGACTCTGACAATCAGTCTAACTCTGACAATCACCCTAACCCTGACAATCACCCTAACTCTGACAATGACACTAACGCTGACAATCACCTGAACTCTGACAATCGCCAAACACGGTCAGTCACCCTAACGGTGACAACTACTGTACTCTAACACCAGAAGCAACCTTGCATATATGGTAATTGCTTCAACTCTGACAAGGAAAACTCAACGTATACAGTAAAATCTCAACAGTGACAATATACTTGATTCTGACACGTAGACAGTATAACTTCGACTTTCACATTGACCCAACTCTGGCATGGATACCAATGATAATGGTTGTATTTTCAACTCTGAGAAGGATAATTTTAGGTGATGGCAGATAGAAATGCACTATATAATAAAGGGTGATGAGCCATGGATTCCGTGTACATGCAAAGTGGATAGAACGAATGTGAACCTACGCAACATACCATGCGCACATGGGCAGACAGAATCAGATCTAGCAGGAGCACCTGCAAGGATTCTAGAATTTCTCCTGGCAGCAATGGCCGCAATGATGAACACTGCCGTGGCAGGTCCCAGGGTGGCAGTAGTAGCAGCCGCAATGATGAAAACTCCGGCACCAGTGGCCGTGGGACACACTCCAATGGAATCGTCCAACGGTGCCATCAATCTGGGGGCAATAATTGCAGTAAGAAGGGCTTGGATGGCCAGCAGATGAGTGATTGTAATGACAATGACAATGATAATGAACTGTAATCCCCACGTCAAAGATACCACATATTCAATGGCAGTAGTCATTCGGCCTGTTTGAACAAACATGGAGGGGTAGTGACGCATTGAGTTGGTCATTTGTGTCTGACTTTGACAAGTTATAGGTGGGAACACCAAGTCCTTCCTCCAGCAACAAGCAAGGGGTAAGTAGGAGGAGAAATGGCCACCCCCACATTGGTAACTGACAATACATAGGTTCTATCGACTATTCTTTCTCAAGATAGCCTGTAGGGGGTTATAACCACACCTCGTTTTAGCAACGGGTCTGGGTTACCTGCCAGCAGTTCGGGTTTGGACGGCAAAAACGTATCTGTTCGGTTCCTGACCTGTCCAAAAACCCGACCAGCTGGCACTTGGCGGGCCAAACCCAGACCCGTACCCGTCAAGCATTAGGTTTTGTCAGGTTTGGCTAGACCGGTCGGTTCCAATCTCCGGTTTTGCGTTTCGGGTTTCACTATTTATTGTCGCAGTAAGATATGCTACGGTTAAACGCTAAATATTGACATTGGTACGTAGCTTACTGTTTTGGATGGATTGGCTACCATAATGATCAAAACAAACAGTGACACACGACCTACTATATCCTGAAAATGAGTGTCAACGGAGGGTCAACGATTATTGGTCATGTATCTTGGGTAATCTGGCGGACGACTGGTTGCGCATAGTCAGAAAGATAGTATTGGCTGCCTTTTCAGACAATAGAGAAAGCTAAATGCTCCCTACCCCATCATAAAAATAAGCATCAACGCAGCATGAACGATTCCTGCTCTTGCTTCTTCAGTAATATCTGTGGCACATGACTATAAGCATCAAAAAACGAGCATATGGCAGCCTTTATAGGCAAATATATATGGGATGTTTCCGCCGCATCCTCTCGGACAGTAACCATTTATTTCATTTACAGAGCTACCACCAAGTGTTCTTGAGCCTTTTGACCTACAAAACCAGTTAAAACGATGTATATAGTCAATAACAACCACTTCGCACTGTGATTGACCATGATGCAAAGCCAACAATTGTTGATGCTCCGTTGACACTCATTTTCATGATGGGGCAGGGAGCATGTCACTTTCTGTTTTTTCTATAAAGGCGGTCAATACTGTGTTTCTGACAGTCTGCAACTAGTTGGCACCTAGATTACCCAAGATACATGACCAATAATCGTTGACATTCCCGTGAGGCTCATTTTCAAGATGGTGCAGAGAGGGTACCTTAATCTGTTTTGCCTATAAAGGTGGCAAGAAAGTCCTTTATGACTTTTTGCAATCTATTGGCGGTCTGATTACCGAGGACGCAAGACTGAAAATCATTGACCCTCCGTTGACACTCATGTTAAAGTGTTGTGTAGGCACTTGCTGCTGCAATCGATAGTAGTACGTTACCTTTCGGTCCGATTCAGAATTAACCAGTTGGTAAAGCCGAGCCCACAAATATTCTTCCACAGGCCTCTCTCATTCAACCAAAATTGATACATCTGTTTGAATACCGCATTTTGCCAGCTATCGATTTCTTTATGAACAAATATCCTCATGCAACTGCTCATTATTCTCCCGTAAAATATCTTTCAGTGAAATTCTCGGTCAAGCAATATATAGAACCTGGTGAAAACATATTGACCCAATCTGTCCTGCTTTTTCTTGTTTCCCTTATTCCTCCTTGTTTCCTTTGCACTGACAGTCACCAACCATTTTTGAGCCTGTTTCATGGACTTCTGTGTCGGCCGAATCAATCCAGGAACATTCGATGTGGCACTCACAATGCGGTGCTCTGGGCTTTCCGAAGCCTTGATGCCAATGCATCACTCTATGTCAGATTCATCGTCTGCCCCACAGTTGTCTTCGCTCTCGTTTGGATTATCCAAATCACCAGTCCAGTTAAGCCAATTTTCCGTGTTGGAAATACTTTCAGGTGCACGATCCTCATCACATTTGGATGGATGACGGTCGATTCTTCTGATCTGGCCGATGTTTAATACTTGAGTTCGTCCTCCAGGGAGGCCCTTTGCAGACAAAGCCGGTGGCAATGGTGATATTTCTGACAATTCAAATGCAGCCATACCATCATTTTGGAAATTTGACCAGGATGCTTTGATGATCTCTTCGGTATCTGAAATGAATCCTACGGCTGTCATTTGCTTCTTTTGAGCGCAAGGTTCGTTCTGTGTGCACGTAGATTTTGGCTGCCATGCCACATCTCCAACAAGTTGTGCACCTTGGCCATTCTGTGCAGTTTTCTTTCCTCCGCCTCATTCTTCAATTCCATGTTGTTTTCAGTTTCCGCAGTATCCAATTCTCCACAATCGCCTGCCAATATTCTGTTATTGGCTCGAGCAAACTGCCTAACTATTACTTTTTCCCTACGCGTTTGGCCAGTAGTTTTAGACTGTCTCTAGTCAATAAGATCTCGCCCAAGGGAAAAACTGGCCTCTACTCTGAGACCATGTGGTATAATAGACAATCTGTTGCGAACCACATTGGAGAGATTGGCCTACTTTGAGTGCGTTTCTTCCTGCTGGCGCCACCAGTCGGTGATATCCGGTAACCAAAATGTACTGCTAATCTCCATGGGGTTGGAGTGGTAATCATTAACATTTGGATTAACTTGCCCTCAGTTCTTTGGTGATTCAGGCGGAGAATTCAAATGAAACCTTGCGGCAGTCAATATGTGTGCTGCACGATCGCTTCGTCTGGGTGTAGTTTCTGCCGCGCATTTAGGCGTTCAGTATTCGTCATCATCGCTGTACAAATCATATGGATCTAAAGATGACTGACCAAATCCCGAAGCCTTTACAGAGGGGAAGATGTTGCTGTGCTGAGCAATTTCGGGTTTAATGACAGACATTCGTCGATGTTTGGCGTAGTATTCATTCTCCACATACTTCAGAGAGGCCTCCTGGTATTGGGTAGTATAAGATGTCTCGTCCTCTGGATTTTTATACATCACCTTGGCCCACTTCGTAAATGATCGCAACTTCCGGAAAGGATCAAGGATATGCGCTGAAATGAGAAGCAGACCGGTCGCCGGAGTGACTTTTGCATAATGTTTGGACATCTTCCGGCGGGCAACCCTCACGCCGAAGTATAAGTCATTGTTCCATTCTGTCTTCTACTTGGCCAAAGCTCGCATGAAGCCATCCATGTGATCAAACATGTCATTGTAGACAGTGATGACATGATGCAGAGTAACAGTACGCCATTTTGACATCCACAGGGTCCAGTACCAGAGTGGCTGTAAAACCTCCATGACATACTTCGCAATATTCTACTCATCCTGTAGTGTGAAGATTGGCCGGTAATCGCTGTATGTTGGGGTTTTAAGCAACTCACGTGTGAATTCACGTAATCGGTTGGCGCGCTCGAGCAACTCTAGTGTCCAGTTCAAATGTGTCTTTACATCCAGAATAGGTAGTACTGCGATCCGGACTTTGGCTTTTTGACAGTCAATGAACTCGTTTCGATGACCAGGTGTCAGCGTAATCAATACAGCAAACATTCCCTGCTATATGAATGTCAGTTTCAGGTCATTCACAATGTCTTCAAATATGTACTTTCTCAATTAGCTATGCCAAACTCGGCCGCATCGCCGACACCTTGTTGATTGTAGAATTGCCCTCTTTTCGCAGTCTTTGACTCTTCCCAATGTCTGTGCTTTCATTCTCTCCAAATTGCTGATAGCGCTTATGGGCTTCCCAAGATTTGGTGCGGCCTTTGATCCCAAGACTCCTCATCAATGCACCCAAACCAAGCTGAATGTCGTGCCCCATGCATGGTATGTGGTTTCCCATTGTAGGCCACAGGATACCGGAGGCATCAAGGGTTGATTGCACTTCCCTAGTCATCGAGTAATTTGAAGAAGCATTGTCTGTAGTAATTTCTAGTAAACAGCCGTCGGTAAGCTCAAAACAATCCATGACCTCCTTGAAATGTATGGCTAGCCTTGCTCCAGTATGTTGACCGTTAACCTAGTAATCTTAATTAGCATTCAATATAATAATGGAACAGGTTATCTGTCTTGTCGAATGAGAGTTGTACTTCTCGCAATGCCCAATTTCGATTCATATAGTAAGCGATGACCCATGTTATCGCCAATTTGTTCAACAATGTCCACCTATCTAATGCTAAGCTAACGTCATTTCTTGACGGCAATTGCTTCTTAATTGCATCCACTGTCAGTGAGTGTTCCCTCCGGCAAAGGTTGCTAAGGGTGCTGGCGGATGGAAGCACCAGCTGGCTGTGTAGTGAATTATATGGCCATCGTAGCTCAAGGTTTGATATAGCGTTCCAAGGAATTCGAGCTGAAACAAATCCTAACATGAGGTAGCAATTCCAGGTATCTTGGTGAAATTCGGCAGTTAGGAAGTCCATTGCTGCCAGTTAGAGCATTGTGTCTGTCAACAAAGTCAATATAAGTACGACCAAACTGTCGAATATGAATTTCTTTTGGGATCTTACAATTGTAATTCCACAACTTCCTTGTTTCTTCAATATGGCCAATGCTGTTTCGTCAACGGTTGTACTTGTCCATTTAGAAACTTCCGACTCTATTTGTTTGGTTAATTTTGCAGTGTGCACATTTGCCAGCAAGTGTTTCCCCGATGAGCTGGTCCCATGTTCTGATGGATGCCGATGCACTTGATGACAAACGATACATCTGATGGGAGGGCTGCCGGTTTTCTGAATTCCGCAGTGCAAATAGAAGGGCCATGAAGGTGCATGTCGAGAATTTTTCCAACGAATAGGACGTTTCAAGGCCATATTCATTGATTCCCACCAAGCGTCGAATATGATTTGTAACGTAAGGTCGGTCAAATCGCGGAGAAAGACTCGTTCATTTTTGCAAGATAGCATAACCTCTAGCAACGAGGTATTGATCGATTGAGAATCCGCCATGGCTGTAAGAAGTTGGAGACTGTGTTATTCCGGTTGAGACACTGTCAAAGGTGACATTATTATTGAGTGGAACGCTGGTGCTTAAATAATAACTCATGAGCTACTTGCAAGACAATAGTAAGACCGGTGGGACACTGCATGCATAGCTGTTAAGTTGAACACAGGATCAAACTAAAAAGACTGACCGTTAAGAACAGGATTTGGGAATGACCCAAGGCATTTCGTTGCTGTGAAGCTTACTGAGCCCCACAACACCTTTTGCCGCTCCGCTGACATATTTTTACGAGGTGGTAGCAGAAGTGTTAGTGGGATTTTTGCCAACAAAGGCTGCCAATACGGTGATTCTGGGTATTTGTCAATGCACAGCAGTTGGATTATGCAAGTTGCATGACCATATATCTTTGATGCTCCATTGATGCATCGTTGACACTTCTTTGATGCTCCGTTAACTCTCAGATTGAGGACACAGTTGCGATGTTGTTGCAAGCGTTTTGGCCCAGAAATGCGGCTGATCATTCGATTATGGGTTAATGTCGCTGCATAGCCCTTGCATTTTCCATAATGCAAGGCCAACAATCGTTGACGCTCTGTTGATGCTCCATTGATGCTCAGATTTCAGACAAAGTAGCGATGTTGTTACAAGCATTTTTGCCTAAAAAGGTGGCTGATATTTCAATTATAGGTTAATGTTACCTGACAGCGATAGCATTTTCCATAATGCAAGGCCAACAATCGTTGACGCTCTGTTGACGCTCATGATTAGTTCATGCTAATGATGTTGTGGCAAGGATTTTTGACAGGTAAGGCGGCCTATAGTACGATTGTGGGTGAATATCGCCACTCAACAGTAGCATTTTCCGAGATGCAAGGCCAACACTCTTTGACGCTCCATTGATGCTCATTGTTAGGACATGGTAGTGATATTTTTGGAACCATTTTGCACTAGAAAGGCGGCCGATAGTTTGATTTTGGGTTGAGGTCACCGCATATCTGTTGGACTGTCCAAGATGCAAAGACAACAATTGTTCACGTTCTGTAGACGCTCATTTTCTGGATGGGGCAACGAGTGTGACAATTGCCTTTTTAGCTATAATGGCAACCAATATATTTAATTTGGAGTGAAGTGACAATACAGCCCTTTGATTGTTGAATGTAAAAGACTGAAAATTGTTGATACTCCATTAACATGTATTTTTAGGATGCGGAAACGACAATGAACCTTCATATACTTGATCATCGTATGCAACAAATCGTATACTCGTTATTCACTTCTGGTGTTGCGTTTCTAATCATTTTCATTTGCATGCAGAAGCTTTGTGGCCTCTCGATTTCTGATCGATCTCCATGCACGTCATTTTAATGAGAGATGATGTGGCCCAATTGCATTCCTGCAATTTCGGCCGGCAATTGATGGCATGTAGATCATTTCACCGATTTTTGATTAATATAGCTCTACTTCCTCACCTTTCCTCATCCAGCTCCTTCTCCTCGATTTCCATGACGTACCATAAGCAATTATCAACTATATGATACATCTGCACCAGGTCTGTGCGGAGAGTAATGCAATTCGCTCTGGGGATAAATACCGCATGACTGTAGTCATGCAGACAGATTAGTATTGAGCACTGACCGCACTTTCTATGACTCGTATGACATCACTCACTTAAATTTTGTTAATATATTTTATTACTAATTTTGCTTTTACTTTCTCTTTTAACGCAAATAAGCAAACAAAAATCGAGCTGATTGGCCATCTTCCAACATGATTTGGATTCTAGACCTTTCACATGGTGCATTCAACCCTTGCACATGCATAGACGAATCATCATGTCTCACATTTTGGTCACAAAAATCCAGCAAAAGCTGACACATAGCAAAATCAGTACACGAATAACTTTTCACTGAGATATGATGTCAAACTGACGATTAGCCTATCTATTCCTCCGCTGACGCAGGAGCAGTCACCATGCCTTCGTCCGAATTCGATATCTATATGGTAGTTAGCAGAGGAGGCTATATGCAGGGGTAATAGCTTACGGGCTCAACAGGCTTCGAATTCAGCACAGTTGATGAATCCCGCTCGGTGGCTGGTGCAAGACCAGGTATAGCAATGTCCGACTGCGGGTTCCCAGAACCTAGCCTCATATGACTACTCCCTGGTCGAGAAGTCCCTGGCGGCATTTGCGCTATTCCAGGGACAATATCAAAACACCTCATAAGCTCCCCAAATGTTGTAAGAGCAGGTGCAGCTACATCTTGATTCGTTTGCCGTTTGACGACAGCCGGAACCCTCAATTCAGATGTTCCGTACTTCCTATCTCTTTCACGGAAGTAATTGGCTGCATCCCCCCATCCCAGCTGTGTCAATTCATCAAGCTTCATCTGCTTCTGCAGAAACCTCTCTATGCGCTGCTGTACCGCTTTAGATATCGTGCCCATCACCCAGCCGGGTTTGTCATCTTCGCCCAGCTTGCGCTGCTCTGTCTCTTCATTGTTTTCATCTTTCCCATTCTCTCCATAGTCGGAACTTGCCATATTGCTCAGACTCTCTCCGATAGCAACAATCATCTTCGGAAATGTTCATTCGGACTCTCTGGTCATCAATCCCGAGTTTTCAGCCGTCTCCGTATGTTTCTGCTCCTTGCTAATCGCTGCCTCTGCATCTTCAACTCGCTGTCTTGCCCCAGCGGTCACTCTCAACATAATCCTCGATCCATTTCTCTTTCTCTTCAATGCTGAAGAAGTGTGTTTCTCGTCGTTTCTCTGCCACAAGCTTCTTATTGGATCGCAAGCTGCGCAATGCCACAAGGGCTCGGAATTCTTCTGCCTCCAAACTGCTCTTGCCCCGATTCGCTTGATGACGTCGTTGTATTGAACGCTTTGTCAATTTGCCATATGAGCCAGCCGCGAGTGGCGAAAAGTTCTCTTTTGGAGCATTGACCATTTTAGTTTGTGCTGACTTTCTTGTTGGGCGATATGTTAGATGTTGCAAGATATGGACATTATGGAGGCAAGCTGCGTCTTTCATATCAAGGTTGCTATGTTCAATCATCTTGAACAGAGCCAAATCTGGCTTGTGACTCTCAATAAAGCGGGAATAGTTAGCCTAACTGTACAACACGACATGATTGTTAGTGTCAGTTTTATGTATTATCCCCTGGATTTTTTGAGACAAACATCAGCAGACGTTCTTTTCCTCGAAGAATGTCCTATTTATATTTGACAATCATGCACTTTCGGCTGTCGTACACCGCAATTTATCCCTGGTAACAAGATAACAACATTGGACCAACTAATTGTGAGTCGCGGGACAGTGGGAAACCCCTGCAACTTGCAGCCATACGCAGTACGATTCAACTTGAGTATAACGTCAAACTTGGCTGCTACTTATGTCATTCTGACATGAAGCTAACTATATATTCTTCAGGACTTCCCAATTCCTTTTGTTATCATCTTCCTCTCCTATTCCACACCTCCAAATGATGGATACACAAACACCTCAGCCAGAGGTGACAGGATCAGAATCCAGCCAAACGACGGGCGTTTCGACTGATTCGTCACACAATGGCACGCAGCATGAACGCAGCCACCAGTTAGTCCACCATAACGCTACCTATGCAGCTAGCAAACATATGACCCAGGATGCAAATTCAAAAATCGTCCGTAAGACCTGAAGCAGCATGAATAAGAAGCAGCATGGAATTGCATGTGAGTATCTACATACCGTGGTGAATGGTCGTGAAATAACCGTATAACGTACACCGGGTGTATGTAAAGAGCTACGTGACCAATTTATCGCTGCCCGGAAGGGGAAACCTCGATGGTCAATGAAGGCATTTGTCCGCATAGTCCGCAAAGTCGAAAATGATGATGTTGTCAGCTCTGGGATTTTTGCCGACGAATTTCGTGATAAGCATCCCAGGGAGTGGACAAATCGCCTTTAATCACCTTAGAGGAGGCTACGGAAGCGTATATGGTTGAGATACTAGCCGAATCTCATTGTTACAAGCAGCAACTGATTTCTTATAGGTTTTCAACATGTCTGCTTCGATGGCAAGGCAAGGAGGTCGTGTACATCTGGAACCGTCCGACATGCACCTGGCGTTGAATATGGCCAAAATAGTTAATGGCGGATTTTGGCGCGCCGCAATAGAAGAAACGCATTATCTGATCAAGAATGCTCGCACCAAAGTCCATGAAGAGAAGAAGCGGGGTGTTGAGTTTTCAGGGCATGCAAAGGTGAAGGTTGCGATTGAAAGACACCCAGCGATGCTTCGTCAAAATCAAACGGACGGATGGCTTCCTTGCACAAATCGCATCGCAAAGAATCCGCACACATGCTGGAGACGCAAAGGAACTGGTGCACCTCCACCCGAGCAACACAGACAGATGACACCAGAGCCGATGCCACCTCTACCCAAAATGCCACCTCAGCCCGGAACGCCACCTGCGCCACGCGGTAGCAATGCATGAGCTCCAAATTCCCAAATCGTCAATGTGCCGTCCAGATATACCTATTTACATAAAGCTCTTCCATGTGCTGAATTGTTCACTCACGATGCATCTGCCCAGGACAGTCAGAACCATACAGATTATGATCCAGATATGCTGACTGATAAAGGAACAGCCACGGGTTGGCACACAATCTGCTGTGTCGTAACGCAGCTAACAGTCATTTTGAAGACCACAGCAGCCTATTGAGCGAACCTGGCAGTGATGACTAGCATTGATCGAAAGGAACGGGATTTTGAAGTGTATTATCATCTACAATTAGCAGACACTGTAAAGTATATTATAAAGGATATATTTATATGTATTATTAAAGTAAAATGAAGTGATCAAGAAGAAAGTCAATGAAAATGCTAGAAAGGCTGCCAAAACAATGTGAATGATAGACTATGCAAAACTAATTGAGTGGGTATTGCAGATACGCCCGTGGCAAAATGAGCGTCAACAGAGCGTCAATGATTCCTGGTCTTGTAAGTATGGTAATTGTGAAGTGATTTCATCGCTACCTAGCATAACAGTTGTATTGGCTGCCTCTATAGGCGAAACAGCAAGCGACACTGTCACTGCCCCATTCTGAAAATAAGCATCAATGGAGCGTCAACAATTTTTGGTCTTGTAAGTATGGTAATTGTGAAGTAATTTAATCACTTTTTAACATAACCATTGCATTGGATGCCTTTACAGGCGAAACAGCAAGCGACACGGTCTCTGCCCCATTCTGAAAATGAGCATCAACCGAGCATCATTGATGTTTCCCTTCGCATCTTGGGTTATATACGTGTTAACTTGTGGTATTACTTCATATACAATGTATTGGCGGCCTTTTCAGCCAAAACAATGCCAGAGCTGTTCGCTACCTCATCATGAAAATGAACGTCAACCGAGCGTTAAAGATTTTCAGTCTTCCAAGTCAGGTAATTACAAAGTGATCTGGTTGTGGCTAGGCGTAATGGGTGTAATGACTGCCTATATAGGCGAAAAGGAAAGTGACACGGTCATTGCCCCATTCTGACAATGAGCGTCAACTGAGCGCCAACAATTTTTGGTCTTGTGTATTGGGTAATCAAGGCGTCGCGCAGATGTATGAGTTCATAACAGTACTATTGACCACCTTAGTACTCCTAAATATACCACACAAAAGGAAAAACACTAATTCCAAAATAGCCAATGTCGCAACCTGTAAAGTGTTTAAAAATGGATGATTGGATGTTAGTTGAGCGACTTTGATTAAATACAGCTGTCAAACAGCAAAAACAAGAGCATTATATGAATGTACAGACGGACCTGCTGGACAACCCGCTGACAACCAGCCCAATTCGGACGGGTTGGGAGCTGACCATTGAACCGTACCCGAATTGACAGTTCGGGTTTACTGACGACCCAGACCGCTTATTTGGGGACAATTCGGTTCCATCCGGGACCCGGATCCGAAGCGGTGGTCTGGAACCGTTGCTAACACTAACCACACCCGCATGCAACATTAAACCCTCTAGCTGACAATCTATAGTCATTGTAATCATCCCATGACACTCCTCCAGGAAACCAAGATCACTATGCTTAGCAGGTAAGAGCAACATCACTGTAATGGCTTTGACTTTGCATGTCCTCTCTGACTTAGGCAACACCAAGATGCAAAAGCGGAATATGTCCCCCATCAATACTGCTCGCCAGAATCATTGTAAGGTGGGTGTCATTGGGGTGCCAAAAGATTGGTGGGATATTGCCCGACATCCATTCATTTTCTGAATTCTTAGCAAGGACCCCTACCCAATCGATATCGACAAACTGTTTGACGAACGATACAAGGAAACACACGAAATTATTAGTGTGGCAATCAAGGAGTGCCATGTCTCACAAGCAGCTATTCACATGGTAACTATTCACATGTTTGAAGCCCTGCTTAGTAGCACTGACAGCCAAGCTTGCAGATTGCCACTCAGCTGCCCAAGTGCTCTTTGCTGAACAGGTTCATGAAGTTGCACACAATCAATTTGCTACTAGCTATTGGATTGTTTTGAACAATGACTGCCAACAGCCAGTAACAAGGCTAATATCTTCTGGCACATACCGGAAGCATTATTGGGAATGTGAGAGTGAAGTACAACTTAACTTATTGATTTATCAATATCCTGACGATTAACTGAGATACTGTAACATTGTTTCTTCATCATGGGCTATCGCACGTGTTGGCAAAAACCATCATTGAGAACTTAAAGAATTATTCCACGCCACAGCCATATATGTCCCACTTTGCCGATGAGGTGACACCCAAGTATTTGTTGCATGTTGAAAGTACAGTAAAGTATTCCTAGAACAACTGGGTAGGTGGCAGTTTCCTTCGCATGACTGTTGAAGCGGATAAATACAAGGGTATGCAGAACTCCATGTTGAACACATGTATCTGACATTCAGTAGGTACATATAGTGATCAATTCGAACACTGGAAAATTACAACCTCAGAGATGCAAAAAACAATCTTGGCGATACATACGGACAGGATTGACAGGATGAATGATGGAGATCAGAAGGCAACTACTGCCACACAGTGGGATCCGGAAACAGTGATCAACAATGAGGAAGTATAACTGCTTCTCTATGTAGTATATATAAGTTGACAGATTATTATTAGAATACAATGGATGTAAAACAAATGAAATTTCATTCCACATGTAAATGGTTCTAAAATCATGATTAGAATGGCAATTGGTGAAATACATATACAGGCACTGATAATCGACCGTGAGTCCCGAAAATGTCAAGACGATAACATGAGGAGTCTGTGACAAGATCATGGCGACTATACCTGCGGACTTGAATAGCTGACATTGGAGCCTGAAAAGCGCAGGGCGATTGCAATCAGAAGCCTCTGAAACAATCACGGCTTCTATATGTGCATACTCTGTCAGCTGATAGTTGGCTCTGACAAGACCAGGGCGATTGCGTGAGATGCCTCTGACAAGATCAGGGCAGCTATACGTGTGGATTCTGACAACTGACAATTTGTTCTGACAAGATCAGGGAAACAGGATGTGGAGCCTCTGTCAAGTTCACAGCGACTACTCTGACAACCAACCATGAGATCTGACATGACAGTGCTATTGCACAAATTGCATCTGCCAAACAATCCATAGTGCAGATCTAGCATACTTGATTACACCATGTCATGCACCAATACTATCACTATCACTGAATGAGCACTCTGTCAGTACACTAAAGTAAAGCTGTAAGGTAGAAACAATACCGTAAGCTTGCTGTGTGTTACGCGTTTGTTATCCACATTACGTAGAATGGCTCCGGGCCGAATTCCATTTTCTACTGTTATGGCAGTTACAGGAGACTGCCACAGGATATATAGCATATGGTAAATTACATGTGGCCAAATGACTTTTCCAAACGTAGATTAGCCTGCTATTACCATACGCATCACACAACTACAATCCAGCCAAATGCCTTCAGATTTAATAGAAATACACTACATATGGTAAATTACATGTGGCCAAATGACTTTTTCCAAATGTAGATTAGCCTGCTATTACCATACGCATCACACAACCACAATCTAGCCAAATGCGTTCAGATTTAATAAGAGTACAGTACATATGGTAAATTTCATATAAATAATTTCGTTTGGGTGTTAAACCCAAAGTCTCATAGCAGTCCTCTCCCTTTGTACTTGTTTTCATGCTTTTTCTACTACCACCACTCTGACTTTTTCTGCACCTCGAAAGACAACAATCTACTTGACTATCGATTGAAAGTGGTGAAAGTAGTCCAGGTACCTTTCAGCAGTGGGGCTGAGGGGGTGTCCTTGGTAACTAGCCTGGCACGGAATGAGGACAAGGCAGATTGTGTGGCAGGAGCTGACTGAGTAGTTGTTTGTGAAGCTGGAATGTGGGAGGAACTATTCATTGTTGATGAACTTCCAGCTTGCAGAAGGTTATGCGCAATGGAGAGACAGAACTCAAAGTGCTCCACAGTGTACATGGTGTTTGCTGGAAGATCTTGATCAATTATGAGACTATTGACAATAGCTGTCACCAGAATTCAATTGAAATGTGGATACAAATTGTGCCTGAATATGAACTGTGTATCAAAGTAGCTTCAATATTCGTTAGCCACATTCACACTCATCCTGTGCTAATTGTAGGCACCAATAGTAACAGGTGTATCGAGCAATTTCTGGCGTTCTGCAAAATGTGTTGAGGAATTTGCTCCACTTGCATTGGTACTCTTGTTGGCTGAATGCTTTCTCATTCTCAGCATCAGTGAATACTCACCACTTAAAGGGTGGAATATAGACGTCATGGTAACAGGAGAACTGTCAATCCATAGCATGATTGCACCCCCATCATTAACAGCTCCACTTCAATAATTATCGTGCCATTTGGCATGTTATTCAACTTTTAACATTGCGGGGAAACCTTGTAATTGCTGCATGCAGGTGCCACATGTTCTCATTCTCCCCCGATGATGCTCTGCCAACAGAGGATGTGTGGTGACAGAGTTATCCATGTATACGCTATTGGACAGCTTTGGATGCCTTAGGTGTGAATGACTAACCAAGTGTTGAACCATCTTTCCAGTATCGGGTAAACCGTACCGGACGGAATTCTACATCACCATGGCTGCCTCCGACGGCATTTGATCATGGATGGAACACCCTGTCGTAGCCCTTCCGGGCCATGCAGAAAAACTTATATCCTTGACTAATTATCTTATTTGGCATTGTTGTAATGAGAATAGACCTGCCTGTGAATAGAATCATGGCTTGATCAATAGTATCATTGTTGCCAGGCACTCAGTATGGCTGGGGGAAAAACCACTGCTGCCCCAACTGAATGTCTACCTTTGAATGCCAACACAACAAGCCTTCAAAAGATGCAGTTGAGGAATGGTATGAAGAAACATGGAAGAAGCTGCAGATCTCCTGAAAGTGAGTCTTGCCAGGATAGACTACTAGAGGTAATCCATTCTTCGGAAGGTAAACTGGATCCTTTGTCCACTACCTCTTAGGATGAACTTCAATAAGAACCATATGAATTTCCATTTCCAGCCGGAGATGTAGCTCCTAAGCAGTAACAGGCTGCCAAGAATGCTGCAACTCCTTCTCTGGCACAAGAAGCTTATGCTGGGTATTGGAATTGGTATTGGTTAGAAGTTGGCCCAAAATGGAGTTGGTAAGAAAGGGATCGAACATATCCAATGAAGTTTTCATATCCAGCTTGATGAAGACGTTGCACAGTCAGTTCTAATGCCTCATGAGGAGCAACCATTTGTTTCAAATGGTTCAATGTCGAGAGGTCAGGAAGATCTGCCAAATATTGAGTTGGTTGTTTGAGTATACTCCGAGGCCACTGGGCCGAGTGACCAGCTGTAATGTACTGGGTACACTCCAAATAAGATTCATCTACTGAGCCATTATTGTCAACAAGATAGAGTATCGCAGGTGGAGCTTCAAATGTGGGTAAAGATAAATCAGGTATTATCCAGGTTGGTGCTTTACCGCTGTAGGTGATGGTAGTGGTCAAGAGGAGGTGCACTTGGAACCAGGGAGCTTATCTGTGATGTGATTCTTCTCATGTTGTTTTTCAAATTTTTTGTTGAGGATTGTGGAGATGAGAATATAAGTGGTGGGGATAGGTAGTTGACATTATAATTTCAAAGTCTGAGGGCTTTTCTGCTCATGGTTGTTGTGGTGTGCTAGATGGAAAATCAGAAGGTGCTAGGCTGGAGGATGGTACTCATACAATCTCCAAAGTACTGCTATCTATATACAACTTAGCCCCACAGAACTTGTCACACTGCCACAAAAATTCACAAATAGAAGCTTCTACTGGTTGTCTTTAAAATTATAATATTGTAGGAGGGGGTTTCAGCGGGTGGCTGTGTTGTGATAAGCTATTCCATCACCAGTAGCAGGCCCACGAATGGGCTCATTTTTGTATTCCCTGCATCTTGCCGCTTATAACATCACAGCTACCTACTTAAACCTCCCTATTAAATATTATGAATTAAGAAATCACTAGCAGAAGCTTTCATTTATGTATTCTTGTGGCAGTGTGACAAGTTCTATGATGCTGAGTTGCATAAACATAGAAGTACTTTGGAGATTTTGAGAGTCCCATCCTTCAGCTCAGTGGCAATAAATTTTCCACTCCCCATCCATGACACCACAATAACCATGAGCATAGAATCCCTCAGACCTCGGAATCTTAATATCAACTACCTACCCCCACTACTTATACTCTCATCTCCACCATCCTTACCAAGTAATGTCAAACAACAAAGTGCCCAGTATCGCATCACGAACAATCACTCTGGTCCAAAGCGCACTTCCTCCAAACCGCCACTGCCACTGACAGTGGTAATGCACTGACCTGACATTATTCCTGATCTGTCTTCACCCACAACTGAAGCTCCAGCTGCAATGTTCAACCTTGATGACATTTATAGTTTCTCAGACAAGGCATATATTGAGCCAGCTGTGTTGCTTATCGCTGATCACTCGGCCAACCGGTGTCACAAAACACTTCACAAACAAACTCACAATTGGCGAGATGTTTCAGAGCTTCCTGCTTTCGACCCTTTATACTCAATTGTTGTTCCTCAGAAAGCATTGAACCAAATACTGATCTCATTCTGTGTGCTGAATGCTATTGCTCCAATTCATATCTTTAGACTTTCTTGGACCAACTCCATTATGGGTCAGCTTGAAGCCAACACAACTTCCTATGACAAGCAGCAACTTCTTGTACCTGAGAAGGAGTGGCAGTGTTCCTGGCAGCCAGTTACTGACCTAGAGCTATATCTCTGGCTGCCAATTCAAATTTATATAGGTCCTATTGGAGTTCCTCCTGACAGGTACTGGATGCAGGATGGAGTTTACCTTCCCAAGAATGGATTACAACCAACAGCCTACCTGGGCAAGACTCACTTCAGGAGATCTACCCCTCTTTCCATGTGTCTCCATACAATTCATCAACTGACACTCCTGACAGCTTATCTTGATGGCTTGTAATAATAGCCCTATTATCTATCGAGATCTTCAAGCAAAAATAGAGTGCAGTGTAGTGCACTTTGACTTCAGTCTCTCCATTGTGCCTGACCTTCTGCATGTAGCAAGTCCATCAACAATGAAAAGTTCCTTCCACATTCTGGCTTCACAAAACATCGCTGTATCGGCCCCTGTCACACAATCTTCCTTGCCCCAACTGCCTACCAGGCTAGTTACCAGCGCACCCCCCTTCCCCTCCGCCAAATGGTACCAGCAATACTTACCCCACTTTGCATGTAGAGTGCAGTAGATTGTGTCTTTTGCAGGTCAAGAAGAACTCAGAGTGGTGGTGGAGAAGGCATGACATCGAGCATAAAGTGTGATGACCGCAATGAGGCTTTGTGTTTCACATCGAAACAAAATTCTTTGTATGAATTTCACCATATGTAGAGTATTTTGACTTATTCTGGGGGCATTTGGCTGGATTGTGGTTGTGTGATGTGTACTTTAAAAGTGGGCCCATCTGTGGGCCCAAACCCAGTTACCAGCAGATGGGTATGGTGCAGCTACGGTTACCAACGGTTCTGTTTTCGGACCATTTGTACTATAGCGGTTCCAAGAAAACCTGGACCCAGCCAGTTGGGTCCTGGTTTGTGCCAAACTGTTCCCTGAATTAAGTCTTTCAATATTCGTCCGAGAATTCAGTGTTTGGTACATTAATTATGGAGCTTCTGACGGCGCATCTTTTGGTAGTCTCCGGTTTTTGATATCTTCAAAACTCAGCAAGCTGCTTTGAAATTATTGTCATTTTTGGCCGAAAAACGAGGTTTTTGGGCTACTGCTTGCTGAGATTTAAAGATATCGAAAATCTGAGACTGCCAAAAGATGCGCCATGCTGAGCGGCATATTGTACAAACCAATCACTAAACACTCTGATCAATATTGGTGTCCATAAAGTGATGATTCGCTTAAAAAATCGTCGATTTTTGATGGCGTAAGGCCTTTGCCAAGCAGACCTATCTTACCAGCAGGGTCCAAAACTGGAACCGTTGCCAACATTAGGTTCAGCACACAACAAAGTGAGTCCTTTCATTGATCTGCTACTCGAGAAGGGATAATGACTTTGTCTGATTTGCTTCAAATACTCTACTACTAATCCATGTCCAGATTTCTATCAGTCGAATCTCACCAGAATCCAATTTGGAGCTTTTATCGCATTACTGTTTCCATCTTCCATTATCATATCATATCGACATTTGTATCCTAACTTAGCCCACATTCATAGTATTTTTCCTTTTGTGTTCTTCAAAGTTTGCCTCCTTTACTTTTCGCTCACCATGCACAAGCAAAATAATTCTCAAACATTGTAGTAGATTCTATATTCTGGTATACTGTCCTCCATGATTATATATTACCTTTATTGTTTGTTTGTCTGCCTTCTCATTCTCTTCAAAATTTCAGATACACTATTATCCATTGGTACTCATTCAGAATCCTGTATTCATGAATTGTGACATTCTGCTTCACGATCTGTAAAGTAAATGCCTGTTTGGGTACTGCTATGTCAAATTGTAATTATTTTAATACTGCCTGTAAATCTGTCACCATAGTAATCACTATTACCTGTCTTTATCGGCAAGTTTCTTGCACACTCTTTATCACTTTCAATATATCATACATTTCTGCATATGATACTTCCTTTTGTCATGTAACATGTATTCTACTTTTCTCCCATCATTTCTTTTTCCAATCGACTTCACACCCCACCAATCTATCATCTTGTCTGAACCCAATTGTGTACTGAACTACCTGTAATTTTGCACTGTTTCTCTGTATTCATTTATTTTTCATCTTGAGTAATGAATCTGACTTTGATACTTTGTTTGTTAGATGTGCATTTTGTAATCTTGTAATACATTTTCAGATGAAATTCCCCCAAAAATCACTCCTTAATCTTCTTTAAATATTTGAACAATTATTCTTATTGCTTCAATATTTATCCCCTGCTGTGTTACACTATTATACTGATTTGGTTGTATCTGTATAGTTATTATTTGGTTTTCAGGAGAGTTCTTTACAGCTTAAGTGCCACAATATTTATTAGTACTTTTTAAGGTATTCAATTAAATTATCTGGTTACCCTTTTACCATGCATATTCACTATCATATGCATGTCTTGTTTCTGACTGTGTTAGTCTCCCCACTACAGTTCTGCCCGTACAATACTAAAAATGGATATGCTCCAACATTGATCATGGGACAATTTTCCACATCAGGCCCCCTGATCAGTTCTAGCAATCTGAGTCATCTATTGCATCCCATGCCTTGATGGAGATGTTCTTATACTGATCATGTAATGTTAGAATAACATCAAGCCATATTCCAATCCATCTTGATACTTTATTATTATATTGCGCCTAACTGTCTGCAATCTGTATGTTGGCTGTTATCATTCAGTTCATTGTTTCTGCTTCTATAGGTAAATGATATTGTACTGTAATATTCGTACTCCATTGACTGGCATTTTCCATTACCCAAAATGCATATTTCTGAACACATCTTTCAAGCTGTTGTGTGTATCATTCTATCTCCTTATCTGCTTTCTCCTATACTTTATCATCAAGCAATGATATCCCTCCAATCAATCATTGTCATTCAGTTGCCACTACCTTGTCTGAGCATTTGAAATATTGTATACTGAGAGAAATCGATATTACATGCAACTCCTGTGGAATTTCGATTGTACATCATTATTATCTGGTTCGTCTCAGTCCATTTGGACATCTTCATTCCTTTGGAAAGTTGTTTATTGCAAGGTGAAACACATAAATATTATAAGACAATTTACAACATAAAGTAAATATAAAACTACATCTCAGATAAATCGTATAATATATATAAAATTTTGTCTTATACCACAAATCTTTTCACCAAGCATATTAGAATAGCATTGAACTCAACTACTTTGACTTAGGTCCATCAGCTCTCCTCTGCCACCTGACGAAATACTCCCTGCTCCTCTATAAATAATAATGCTGTAGTACACCCCTTCCTGTAGCTATATTAATCTCACTTTATTGAGCTTCATACCACATCAATGCATTGAGTTCTTGGTCTGCCTCTGAACTGTCCATTATAAAGTAGTCTTTGTCATTCAGACTGCTTTGCAATCTTGTTTGTTGTTACTATTTCAACAACCTCTTGACAGACAACTGAAAAATATTTACTACTGGTATGCTTGGCAACTCCATAGTTGAAGTTATTAATTTTCAGTATAATTACTCCCTTGGCTTTCTTTCAAATGTGGGGGTGTATTTACAATCTATATAGTATTCTGACAATAGCTATTATTTACCTGATGTTCCATTTCCAATACTGTCTTAATACCTAAAGATTCAACCTATCTAGAGCCGGTGCCATCTTTGTTGGCTAGTCAAACAATGTCTTTCAGCTATTATTCTTAGTTACTTGCTTGACCATTCTTTCTCCACATTCTGGCAGTGTCTGCAATTTACACTTCATCAAATTTACAAGTACTTTATTAATGTACATTGCATTTTCCATGCTGGAGTCTGCTACTGCGTATGTAGGAATGTTGAATACTTTGTTCTTTGCTGACCTGGCAGCACAGTATATCTCAATCCCTACCAAAATTCAATTTCCATCCTAAAGTATGAAAATGCTTATAATATTGTAGTTGGTAATTGACTGATGGCATATCAAAGTTCGCTTTGTGCCAATTGAATTCATCGAATTGTTGCATTACCTTTTCTTCTAGTCATTATTTGTTTGCTCACTATTCCCTCTAGGCTGCATGATTTCCACAGTCCACTGCCTGTTGGATCTCGTCTACCCCTGTAACTTATTGCAATAACAATGAAAATGATTATCAAAGTGTTACTGAATCCACTCAGCTTAATAAACAAATTCTCCTCCATTGCTTTCCTCAATTATAATGGGTCTCTTTGTGCTTAGCTCCCTCTATTCTGTATCCGCATTTTGATTGTTTTCTGTTTTCATCTTTTATTTAAGCCTGTGGATATCCCATTATATAATATTCCTTGATATATTTGTCCTCTTCCCTCATTCCCATCTCAACCAAACATACACTATTACATGATTTGACAATGTAATCCAACTCTGTGATATCTCCACTTTATGAGTACTGCCTGTATCATAAAGATGTAAATAAGAATATCTGATATTTTACAAATCAATATATTATATGAATCACTTTCACTTCTGATACATCCACCAATTCATATTCATCAATAAGTGCTACCAGAAATATATGATTTTAGTTTCATAAGCACTGCAGTTTCCACATATCACTATTCACATTTCAATCACCCTTAAGATATTATGTTCCTGCTCGATTCTTTCACATCATTGTGCTGCCTGTGCTGGGTTGCCCTTACTATGTATTCCTTCTGCTTGTCTTCACTGATAAGACATATTCATCACTTTTACTTTATCCCAGCAGAGTATTTCCAAGCAGTCAGCTGAATATGCCCCTCATCTCCAGTCTCTACTTGCATGATATTTTAATACATCCCATTGCAAATTCACATATCCATATGGTCCTCTCTAGTCTGTATACATTCTGGGTGGCTGATTTCAGATTCTGCTTATTATACTACCAGTTCTTGCATCAAATCAGGATTAGATTGCCATATAGTTGGTTTATCCAAGGCGATCATTATTGTCTCATACAGCCTATCTTTCTTGTTGATGATGAATTTCACCATGTTGCATAGTGTTTGTTAGAAATTCCTCTGTGGAAGCTTTCTCTAGATTTTGGCTATATCAAAGCAACTTAAACTTTCAGCTTCTTGTCCTCTTGTTCAGTTTGCTGAACTTTTAGCTCACTGGTGGAGTTGAGTCAACATTACTTTTACACTTTCAAAGAGTCTTCTTTTCTTCAGTCTCTTGATTATAACATGCTCCTTCTCTTTTGTTCCAAGTTTACTACTCCTACCTTGATATTTTAAATGCCTTTTGCTTCTTTGCATATTAGCTGGATTGCACAATATGGCTTTCTGTGTGGTCAACAACGTTGTCAATGTTATTGGTGTAGTTTTGTACTGCATTTGTATCACAACCAACCATGTTACTCCAATGTCCTTTTTCTAAATATATTTCTGCATACAATATACATGCAGATATCTTCAAATCCATATAACTGAAGTTGATATGTTCCCACTGACAGCAAATCAAGTATACGCAACTCAGGTCAGCATTTAAAAACATTTCCACCCTATATTTCACACCTGTATCTTGAGACCTTCGTTTTAATACTTCATTTGCTATATTATTTCAGTTGCCTCCAGATACAATTGAACATGATTGCTTTACTTCTGGTTTCTGTGTCTGGGCATATATTTCTCCTCCAATTCAATTATTTGAGAGTGGTAACACAACTCCCTCATTTACAACCTGTAGTTTTTTTCTTTCCTGTTCCACAGCACTTTCCATCATCTTTCTCAAGTCCCAACCAACATTAATTTGGTACATTTGAACTCTCTTATGAAGTTTATCTATTTGAATGTCCATAATCCCTATGTACAGCATTCTGTTCACCTTCATCAGTACCTCTCTGTTTATTATCAACCACTGAACCATTCCTTCTGCTGTTGTCTACATAGTATGGCTTTCGCAGATATTGTCCCTGATATGCGAAGTATGAATTCTTTGTGTAACCTTCCTCACAAAGTAAAATGTCTTTCACTCTAAGTATATATTGATATCTGTCTCCTGAGATAAGGGCTGATCATTTTCAATTATATGTGGTGCTTCCCTTTTCTCTGGTGAAATATGATTATGCAAAACTGGCATCATTTCCATCTGTCTAACCGGCTTGTTCTTGTGCCCCACCTGATACCCCAGTTCATTTATTTCTTATTAGTAACACTATTGTTATTGCTGTTTAGGTTGTTTTAGTGATGGCACTACTGTATGCTCCATCCACATGGCCTGTCTCAGCTATCTTCTCTCCTGTGTGCGTAATCTCTCTTGCATTCTTGACCTCCAGCTTTTGAACATCTCCAGCTTTTGGTCCCAATGGCGCTCCCTCTACCCTTGCAGTATGATTTATCACCATCTGCATATGTTTCTGTTGATACATTACAGGTGCCAGTTTCTTGGCTTTTATAATCTGCTTAACTAGTAGTGTTCAAATCTCTCGCATTTTATCCTCAGGTGGAATTCCAGGTGAGTGCTTAGTTAGTGTCGCTTCAGTCTTTTTACCTTATCTGTTCATTCAATCTTTCACTGTTCCTTATCAAATTCTATTTCCCATATAAACATTGCCTCTAGAAATCAGCTCTTTATTTTCCGTTTCTGGACCATAAGATATAACTTCTTTCTGTTTTGCTTTTCAGATTTCCTCTCTTCTTTCAATTGTGGAAATCTTCTCAACATTCTCCCAATCCAATCAGTTACCTTTTCCCACATTCTGTCCATGTCCACATTCATCGAATATTCATTTGTCCTTACCTTATTGATGCACATTAACATTGTCAATGTATTTTCCATCATGCTCAATCATTCATTGAACATCTGCCACCTTTCATTGTTGTAATCTCGATTGGTATAGACAACCAGATTCACCACATTTATTTTCTTTCATCTGACAGTATCTATTAGATTTATATGATTTGGTGGAGCCAGTATATGATCTGTCTATTGAAAGCACCATTGTGTATACCCACTATTTTCCTTTTCATGTTCAATCACAAATTGTCTCAGCTTATTGCTATTTTTTAAATACTCTGTATTGAACTTCACACAATCAGTGTCTTTAATATTCTTCCAATTTGCAGTCTTGACCCAACTGGTACTTAAATTCCTCCTACTTCATACTTTGGGTAATGCTGAGATTGGTTAGTTAAAAGGTTTCTGGTATATGGCACACATGATTTCCTTTCTTGGAATCCATTTCATCTCTGCGTTTATTGATTTGATGATATACATACCTTCCTTCCATTCAATCTCCATCATTGTATTGTCACTGATACTTATTGTTAGAATGGGTTTGCTGCTCGTTCTGAGGGGTTGTAACATTCTCTTCGCTCTTCACAACTTCAAGATGGCTCTTTTCCCTTTTTGTAGATTGTTTGTAGCAACTGTGCCTTTTTATACACAGGTTTTCACAGTCCACAATGTGTCATAGGAAATCGCCGCAGTGGAAAAACTACAAAATTTACTGTCTGATCTGTTGTTGATAGTTGTGGCAATAAGGACTCAGTATCATTCGCGATTGTAAAGCCTATGTATTGATGAGCAATATGACTGCTGATTGAGTCGACTTTGAACATTCATATGAACTATACAATTGGGCAAAAGTTTTCAGTTTTGGCCAGTTGATTGTTGTGAATTTTCAGTATCTTATGGAATGGCTCTCTGGGTATTGAAACTGTATTGAACTGGCCACTCTTCTGCTCTTTACTTTACTCTCTCTGAATTTCAGGCGAAGTTACTATTCCTTTCAAGTCAGGTGACTCCTAGCAGTTTTTTTCCCTCTTATCTTCACCTGAGTATTCTGTTGTATTGCAATCAATCTGTTCTGTTTCAAAGGGCTCATTTTGTATAGCTTCTAGGCATTGGGAATATCCTATTGAAAAACAAAAGCAATGGATTTTTTGGGATGTCAAACATTATTCAGGAAAATTAATTTTCACGTAACGAAATGATGGTGTGAGATGTTATTAATGGTTTTCTGATGTTTGAAAAAAAAGACAGTATTGCAGTAACTTGACAGTAGTATAAATCCCATCTATGTAATGCACAATGCTCTAAAGGTTGTTTATATTTTCAGAATACAATGTCTAACTTAAATGTAATACTTGCTTTCAAAGTAACTATTAAATAATACAGCTACAATAGCAACTTTCATAGTCAATAGAACACTACAAACTGTGATTGATCAATTTGTATGTGATGTGACTGGATTGCTTGTCAAGGTGAATAAGTTTAAGTAAGTATTTAAAATAAATACCCTAAGTTCCAAGTTATAGATTGCATTTGGTATTCAGTTAGGTTGACAAAATGATTAGCATTTTGGATATCCACCTTTGTAACAATCTGCACTGCATAGAATCTGTTGAGTATCTCCAATCTTAGATGATAAGAATACTGGGAATTTACCATGAGTTATGGAAAGTTAAGTAGTCGAAATGCAGTGATAGACAACCCTTTCTTCTTCCCAACCAGTTTTGCACAGTTGCAGTTAAATAATATTATTTTTCTCACTACTGGCTCGATCTGTTGGAATGAATACCATGAGAGTTATTAACTAGATGTTTAAATGATGGTAGTTTGAGTTGGATGGGAAGTTGTAGCCTGAATTGAGAGAAATTATTCACTTGATTGGCCAATACAGTGCAAATTCTTTGCCCTCTGCATGCAGATAATGTCCACATGGTTAATATAATATACCAAATTGCAATCTCCACACGGAATCTATAGCATATTTTCTTCGCTATCAGTAAATAGTTCCCACGGTTATTCAGTTTGGAGTTGTTCTGATACGAGCTAATGAATAAATGGATAATTGCAGTGTGACTAGTCCACCAAGGAATAAGTAAAACTCTGCCAGTTTACTAATTGTCTTTTGTAATTCAGAAATTTAGTACAAAATATTAATGTGTCATATTGGTACTCTCTATCACCTCAAGTGCTACAGCTGCTATCAGTATACAAATCAAGCATCTTAGTTGATACTCTGAATGGTATTTGAATCTTCAAATATGGTATTCTTTGTAGCCACTTCTTCAAATCCAGTGCATTCTGTAATATATTAAGCTAGTATCTGGATTATCTCTTTACCATCCAAGAGACAGTCAAATGCAGTAATACTGAACATTCTATCAATAGTTGTAACATTGCAGTTCACAGTGGACATAGATTTAGATCTAGCACTTGATGAGATTTCTAATATTCAGTTGATAACCAGAGGAATACTATGAATTAATATCTGTTATACATATATACTATTTTTGTTATTCTGAAGGTTATTCTTCTATACTAAAATTCAAGATATATCTACAATGTATTGGACTGTTGGGGTCTGTGGAGTTCCTACAACAATGCTAACTCAATTGTGTTCTGGCTTCTAGCTACAAAACAGTGAATATACCTAAGCAGTATAGTATTCGGTTATTACTATTACAATTATCTTTGGTTTATTAACAACAGCCAGCAAATTCTGTTTGGTGGACTATCTTCGGTGATGAGTAAATACTTCTAATATTTAGAATGACCTGGCTCTCAGTACTGTTAGCAACAGGTCCGCATAACATGATTGCGGTCCGGGTTTGGATCACTGAAAGGAATTGTGTTTGTTCCAGACCCGTCCAAGATTTATCTCCACTGCTTCCTGGCGGGCCAAACTGAGACGCGGACATAAGAACCCCCGGGTTTTGCCTGGTTTCGCTGGATCTGGTGTTTTCAATCTCCCGTTCTGAGTATCGAGTTTCACTATTTATTGTCGCATTCAGATATGCTACTGTTACTTGAAAAATATTGATTCTGGTATGTTGCTGTCTTTTGTTGACATATTGGCCGCCTTAATGATCAAAACAAACAGAGACATGCTCCATACCCCATACTTAAAATGAGTGTCAATGGAGTGTCAACAATTGCTGGTCATATATCAAGGGTAATCTGAGAGGCGATAGGTTGCAGAAACTTATAAATGAAGTACTGGCCATCTTTATAACAACAATGAGAAAGTAAAACACTCCTTGCCCAATCTTGAGAATGAGTATCAACTGAGTGTCAACAATTGTTGTTCTTTCAGCAAGGCTACTCACAGCGTAATGTGGCCTAGATTTTTTATATATATTGTTTTGACTGGTTTTGTACACTAAAAGGCTCATGAACACTTAGAGGTTGCTGTGTAAATGAAATCAGTTGTTACTGTCCTGGAGGCTGTTGCAGGATTATCCCATGCATATCTGCCTATATATGCGGCAAAGTCCTTGTTTATAGATGTTAGTGATTAAGCACCACTCATACTACCAAAGATGCAACACCAAACGTTTTTGACACTCTGTTGAGGTTCATTTCCATGATAGCGTAGGGAGCATACTGCTATCTCTGGTTCCTACAAAGGCAGCCAATAATTTTTATATGACTCTCTGCAATCTCCCGACTGTCAGACTACCCAGGATTCCAGACCTAAAATTGTTGATGCTGTGTTGACGCTCAACTTCAGGATTGGGTAAAGAGCGTGTTGCTACAAAATTTGCCAATAAAGGCGGCCAATACTTCGATTTTGTATAACCATGACCAAATCAATTTTTAATTACCTGACTTACAAAATGTAAGTTGCTGACACTCCATTGACTTTTATTTTGTAATGGGCATATCTGCAATATGCAATCATTTGAGTTGGCATAGTAAATAATTCAGATTGTTTTGGCAGCCTTTCTATCGCTTTCATATACTTTCTCCTTGAACCTTACATTGTTTATTAATAATAAATATAAATATTTCCTGTAAAACATACTTTGCAGTGTCTGCTAATTGTAGATAATAATATACTCACCAATCCCTTTCCTTTCAATCATTGCTCGTCATCACTTGTAGGATTGCTCAACAGGCTTCTGTTGTCTGGAAAATGAATGTTAGCTGCATTCCCAAATAGCAGATGGTGTACTAACAAGTTGATGCGTGCTGGGTATCCAGGGCATATGCATCAAGACTGGCAAACTGAGTGTTGGGATGCGGAGCATATGAGTACACATATCTGTGTGGCAGATTTTCGATTGGGAAACTTTGAGCTACCTAATTGTGACTGGGTGGCACAGGTGGAGTTCTAGGCTAAGGTGGCATCGGTTCTTGTGTCGGCTACCTGTATCCATCTGGTGGTGGTGCACCTGTTTATTTGCATCTCCAGCATGTCTGTGGATTCTTTGCAGTGCCAATGTGACAAGGAAGGCATCCGTCCATGTGGTTTTGACCAAGCGTAGCCAGATGTCTTGCGATCGCAGCCTTCACCTATCTATGTCCAGGTAACTCAACTTCCTGCTTTCTCTCTGCTCGGACTTCAGCCTGAGATTTGCTGATCAGCTATTGTGTGTCTTCTATTGCAGTGTGTGAACACCCTGCTTTAGCTATTTTGGAAATATTCAAGGCCAGGCGCAGGTTGGACTATTCCAGTTGTACCTGACCCCCTTGCCTCACCATAGTTGTAGACATGTTGAAAACCTACACCAACTTAGCTGCTGCTTCTAACAATGAGATTCAGCAACCACCTACACTATACACGCTTCCACAGCCTCCTCTAAGGTGACTAAAGCCTGTTACATCCCCCCTCAGGGATGCTGATCACGAAATTTGTGCACGAAAATGGCATAGTCTACAACTTCCTGATGTTCCATTGCACAGACTCTGCAGACCAATGCGGAAGTCGACCAGGGAGGATTCCCATTACAGGCAGCGATGCATCGGTCATGTGGGTCTCTATATATATCTGCAGTATGATATATTGTCCGTTGATAGCCATTTACCATGATATGAATATACCCAAATCCATTTGCATGGTGCTCTTTATTCTTGCTGATTCCAGTCTTGCAGACGACTTTTGAATGTGCATCGTGGGTTGTATTTCTGGTGGCTGCATTGGCAGCCTTGTTGTTAACAAACTGGTATCTGGCTTGTTGCTGTGTATCTGTATGTGACACATTGGATGAACAACCCATCAATCAGCTGGATTTGGATCTGCTCTCACTTGCTTGGCCTGTTTGTGCAGCAGAAATTTGCTGGTGTGGAATAGGGAAGAATCATGATAACGAAAAGATATGGGAAATCCTCAGTAATGTATAGTTAGCATCAGATAAGGATAGACCAAGGAACAGCCAACTTTTGCATATTACTCAAGATGAATCCTGCTGCGTATGGCTGCATGTTGCAGAAGTATCCCAACATCCCACAATGGGCAGAAAGTCGGTCCTATGGTGTTTGTTTGTTTTCAGGGATCAATACAGCTGTTGGACAGCTCAAATCTCATGATTGTCAGATATACACCCCAAATGGTTCGAGGGACAGGACGTCTTGTGATGTTTGTCTTAACAGATCCCTGGGATATTACATGAAACTGATGGTAACAATCAAGTCATGTTGTACGGTCAGCATAACTATTTCAAATTTAGTGATAGTTAAATCACAGATTTTGCTTTGTTCGACTTGATCAAACGTACCAACCGTGACACAAATGACGCAGCTTGCCTCCATGTCGTCGATATGTTGCAACATCCAACATCTCGCCCAACCACAAAGTCAATACAATCAACAATTGTCAATCCTCCCAGTAAGAACTGTTCGCCCCTCCCTGCAGGCATATACATCAAATTGGCAAAGGGTTCCTTATAATGATGTCACCATCCAAATGAATGCAAGAGCAGCTTGGACGCAAAAGGTGTGTGCACCATTGGGGCATTGTGCAGCATACAATCCGAACACAAGCTTGTGGCTGAGATGCAGCATGAAACTGACTTGTTAAGCAATGAAGAGAAAGAGAAATGCATTAAGGATTATGTTGAGATTGAATTTGCTTTGGCAAGAAAGACAGTTAAACACACGGAGACAGTGCCTAAGCAGGAGCACAAATACATGAGGAATGCTGAAAACATCCGATTAACAACGAGAGAGCCCGACAAACCATTTCAAAAAATGATAGTTGCTACCGGAGCAAGGCTGAGCAATCTGTCAAGTTCCGATGATGTGGAGGATGGGCAATATGAGGATGATGATGACACAGAGCTGGGCAAACTGAGTGAAGAAACCAAACCTAGCTGCAAGATGAGCACGATCTCCAAAATGGTACAGCAATGCATGGAGATGATTTGGCAGAAGCACTTGAATCTTGACGAATGAACATAACCAGGATGTCAAGACACAGCTGTCTACTTCCATGAAAGCAATAAGAGGTAGAGCCCAACTGAATCGCGGATTCCGGCTGTAGTTAAACCATTAACCGATCATGTTGCAGCTACACCTGCACCCACATCCTTTGGAGACCTTGCTGAGTATCTTGCTACTGTCCCAGGAATGTCGAAAATGCTGCCAGGGACTTCTCCACCAGGATGTAATCATATAAGGCTAGGTTCTGGGAAGCTACCATCAAGTGAAGACATACCATGTCTTCCGCCTGACGCGTAGACTGATTCATCGCCTGATGTGAATGCAAAGCCCTTTGAACCTGTAAAATGTTACTCCTGCATATCACCTCCCCAGTAAATCAACATACAGAATGCCGATTCAGATGAAGAAATGATAATGGCTCCTTTGTCACCGGAGCAATACACACACAAATTCCTCATTTTGAAGTCAAATGTCACTGAAAAGCAATTTGTGTACCAATTTTGGTCTGTGTCAGCCGTTTCTTGATTTCAGTGACCAAACTGTGTGACACAATGATCTTTCTGTGCATGTGCAAGGGTCGTACATACCATTCAAAAGATCTAGAATCCAAATAAGACTGTAAGAGGACCAATAAACTCGATATTTTCATGCCTGTTACAGTTACTTGAGGAACTAACAACTCAATCAGTGATAAAATGTTCTAACAAAATTAACCTAAGTGATATTATACGAGTCAGAGAGACAGCAGTTGGTGCTCAATACAAGTCTGTCTGGATAACAACTGTCATATAGCTTTGATCCATCCCTCTAACTGCAAAACTCTCTGCACATACATGGTGCACACAGTCAAGATGGTTGAAGTTTCTTATGAAAGGTGGTGGAAATCATGAAGAAAGAGCTGGATGAAGAAAGATGAGGACGTCGGGCTATATTAATCAAAAACCTGCGGAAAGAGTTACATGCCGCTATGCGGCAGCCACAAGCGCGGGAATCTGATAGCACCACATCATCCATCACTCAGACTACATGAATAGTGCATGATCAAATATTGTGAGGCCACCAAGCATCTGGATGCAAATGATATTATACAGAAACACTATATTGGTTGTCCATGATTACTATACAATATGTAGCATACAATTATTGAGAGTACAATGATTATCCAATGTGGGTATTGTAAGCAACACAGTGTGTGAACGATTTTTCACCTTACACTTCCAGAAATTCAATCGCTGCATTCTAACATCCTCCAACAGTCAATGTATTGGTCGGCATAATAACTACAAATGCAAGCGACAAGCTTGTTACCTCATCCTCAAAATGAGCGTCATTCGGGCTTGAACAATTCCTGGCCTTCCATTTTGGATAATCTGTAGGCTATGCAACTACATTAACTGTTCAATAATCTTTCGGGCACTGGCCTGGGTAACACTGCTTCCGACGACATTGGTACAATGTCACAAAAATGATCCTCAGCAGAGTATCAATGGAGTGTTAATGATTTTTCGTCTTGCCACTTGCATAAACCAACGGCTGTGCATCGACGTCAACCCACAATCAAACTATTGGTCACCTGTATGGGGGAAAATGGTAGTAACATTACCACTACCGCCTCCTAAAGATCAGTGTCAGTGGAGCAGCCACATTGTCCGTAGGGCTAAGTAAGCTTCACTGCAAGGAACTGCCATGCATCGTCCCTAAAGTGACTTCTTATTTGTCAGTCTTTTCAATGTGACCTTGTATACAACATCACGACTACACATGTAGTGTCTCACAGGTCTTACCGTGGTCTTGCATGTCCCTCTATAGTCAATATTTTAGAACCAGCGTTCTACTAATTCATAACATATCTTGTGACAGTTTCTCAACTCGAAACACATGGCTTTCAAATTCCTACCACAATGTCGGATTCCCAATCAATGAATACCTTGTTGCCAGAGGTTATGATATCGTCCAAAAATGAACATTTCTTTATTTGTAATTTGAGTTACCATACTTTATGAATCACATTCATACTCGGTGAGCTTCTATGAATGTGGGCTTGAAGCATCCAAATGCATACAATAACACTAGTCCTGTGCCTTCATGGCAATTCTACTTGCACTATAGAATTGAGGACACTGGCAGCCCTGGCATCATATGTATTGTTTGTCATGAAGTACTTTGCCATCCAACAGAACATTGGACCAGCTCCCCAGGGCAACACATGCTGGCAAATGCCTTCATTGTAAAGTCAAACACATTAACAGAGTTGTAAGTTTCTGAATTATCAAGTACCAGTATTGATGAGACAGCTCTGGCCATACTGAAGAGACTAGGCAGTCACAGAATTACAATAGTAAGTTTGCAATAGAAATTCATATTCATCACTTAGATCTCATTTTTATAAATACAATTGACAGATACACCATACTCCAAACTGCTAGCAAAGATCTTCCTTACTACCAATTTTCACCAAGACACCTGGAATTGCTACCTCATGTTAGAATTTGCCTCACCTCACATTCCATCGAACACTATATAACACCTCGAGCTACCATGGTTCAATAACTTATTTTACAGTCACCTGGTGCCTCCGTCTGCCAGCACTCAAACCAACATTTTCCAGTGGGAAGACTTAGTGCCAGTGGATGTAATGAACAAACAATTGCTGTCAAGGAATAAAGTTAGCATAGCTTTGGACGGATCAATATCAATGAACAAATTACCTATAAGGTTGGTCATAAGTTAATATATGCATCATAATTGGGCATTGCAAGAAGCACAACTTGCTATCAGTGAGGTTGATAGCATCTTTTTTGCCTATTTCAAAAGCTAATTAATGATGATATGTCAACAGCCAACAACCTGAAGCAGTGCTAGACATACATGTGAAAGACGTTCTTGGGCATTTTGAACATACCGACAGCCGTTTACAGGAAATTCTGTGAGATAATGCTTCAGCAAATTGCTTAATGGCTTAGAAACTAAAATCAAACCTTGAGGCTTCCGGAATCAAGCGGCATGCAATGAGAAGCCACATACCATGTATGGTGCTTGTCGTTCAGCTTGGTTTGGATGCGTTCATGAGCAGTTTCCATGTAAAAGGCTGCACCAAGTCTTGCGAAGCCCAGGAGCGGGATCAGCAATTTAGAGAGAATCAAAGAACAGACATTGGGAAAAGTCAAAGACTGCGACATGAGGGCAATGCTACAATCAACAAGGTGTCAGCTATCAGACCTGGTTTGCCAAAGATAATTGAGAAAGTATGTATTTCAAGACATTTTGAAAGACCTGCAACTGATCTGTATATAGCAGAAAATGCTTGCTGTATGGTTGACGCTAACACCTAGTCGTCGAAATGAGTTCATTGACTATCTAATAGCCAACATACCAATTGCAGTATTACCAATTATAGATCTATAGCCACAATAGCTTTCGAAACTAGAGTTGCTTGAGCAAGCCTACCAATTATAATAATTCCCCCCTGACTGGCCAAAGAATCCAAAATGTAATGATTACCAGCCACTCGTGACAACACAGGACGAATTGACCATCGGCAAGTAAGTCATGGAGGTTTTAACGCGATTCTGATACTGGACCCTACGGATGGTGAAATGGCATACAGCTTCTTTGTATCAGATTATCACTGTCCACAATGACATCTTCTATCATATGGATGGTGTTTTGCGAGCTTGAGCCAAGAAGAAGACTAAATGGAAGGAAGTCTTATACTTTACGATAATGCTTTCATCACAAAAGTTGTCTAAATATTATGCTGAAGAACCTCCAATCACCAGTATACTTCTCATTTCGGCATATGTTCTTGATATTGTCCAGAAATTGCCATTATTTGGGAAGTAGAACATGGGATAGGATATTACTTGGAAGGATGAAACTTCGTATCCTACCCAATACCAAGCGGCATTTGCGAATTCTGTGGAAAACAAATACTGTATCGAACATCAACGAATAGCCATGATTAAATCTTCAATTGTTCTTGGAAGCACTCTCTTCCCCTCTCCAAATGCATCTGCATTTGGTCAACCTTGATTTGATTCATGTGATTTGTCCAGCAATTATGATCAATACCTAATGCCAAAAAGCATTCATGAAATGACACCCAGATGAAGTGATGGCACAGCATGCCAATTAACAGACCCAAGGATTTATTTGAATTCACTGTGGGAAGCACCAAAGAACTGAGGGCAAGTTGATCCAAATCTTGATGATTACCACTCCGACCCCATGCAAATTAGCAGTCCATTTTGGTTACTGAATATCACCGACTGGTGGCATCAACAGGAATACATTCACTCACAGTGTGCCAATCTCTTCAATGAGGCATGCGACACACTCTCTATAGTATCACAGAGAGGTCAAGTGGAGGCCAGTTTCTCCCTTGGGTAAGACATTATCGGCGGAGATAGTTTGAAGCTACCTGCAAGACCCTTCTGGAACAAGTTGGAGTAAGGCAATTTGCTCCAGCAAAGAATGCCATATTGGCAGGCTATTACACAGCATTGGATACAATGGAAACTGAAAACACCTTGCAATGCAAGAATCATGCGGCGGAACAAAACTTGCACAGAATAACCAAGGTCCACGACATTTTTGAGATGTAGCAGGGCAGCCAAAACCTATGTGCTACACAAAAGGAATTTCATGCCCAAAACATGCAAAGTACACCTGTATGATACATTTTGGATACTGAAGAGATCATCGAAGCATGCTGGTCAAATATTTCACCTGATGGTGGAGCTGTATTTGAATTGTCAGAATGATCAACATTGACACCAGTTATGTCTACAGAAGACCTCTCAAGAGGACGAGCTCAATGATCAAATATCTGCTGACTGATGAGAACTGACTTTCATCCAGCCGAAAGTGATGAATACAGTGCACCTGAATGCATTTCCAACACCAAGAATTCGCTGAACTGGAAAGATGACTTGGATAATCTAAACACGAGCGAAGACGGTTGGGAGGGAAACGTCGATTTTGATATGAAGCTAGACAATGCCATCGAGGCATTGGTAAGCCCAGAGAACCGGGAGGTGTGTGCCACACCACATGTTGCCAGATTGATTCGGGCAATACAGTAGTCAATCAACCAGACGGAGGAGGAGTTGATGGTGGCCACTAGAATAAAAACATGGAATGTTCAGAGACACGTGCAAGAGTAGGTCAGAATGGGTCAATACATTTTGAACAGGTTCTATATAGTCCTTGACTGAGAATTTCACTTAAAGACATATTGAGGGAGAATATTGAACAGTCGCATGTGAATATTTGTTTATAAGCAGAAGTATAGTAGGCAAAATTCATCATTCAGCATGATATATCAATTTTGGCAGAATGAGAGTGACCAATGCAAGCTTACTACTGGGCTTCGCTTTGCCAAAGGGCTGAGTCTCAATCTGGGAGAGAGGCAAGCCATAAGTCCAAACAATGATTGATACAATTATCGATGGCAGCAGATAATGTCTAGACTATACAATAAAATAAATGTCAAAGGAGTGTCAACGATTTTTAGTCTTGTAAGGAACATAATTATAAAGTGATTAGGTCACTGTTAAGCATGACCGATAAATTGGCTGCTATTAGAGGCATAACAGCAAGCGACACGGTAGCTGCCCCATTCTGAAAATGGACTTCAACTGATCGTCAAAGATGTGTGGCTTTGCATGTTGGGTTTTCTAATCATTCATTCATGGTAATAATTCAAATACAACATATTGGTGGCGTTTTGAGGCAAATCAATGCACAATATCTTTGTTACCCCATGCTGAAAATGAGCGTCAATGGAGCGTGAACAATTTTCATTCTTCTTAGTGAGGTAATTAAATAGTGATCTGCTAGTGGTTAGATACATTGAATGTAATGGCAGCCTTTATAGGTAAAAGCGAAAGCGACATATTCATCGCCCCATTCTGAAAATGAGCATCAATGGGGCATCAATGATTTTTGGCTTTGTATCCTTGGTCAGCTAAGTGGCGATTGGTTGGAGATATCTATAAATGAGGTATTAGCCACCTTTAGGAGCAAAAAGAACAGCTGCACACACTCTGCCCCATCATGAAAATCAACGTCAACAGAGACTGAACAATACTTTGTGTTGCATCTGCGGTAATACAAGTGTCGCTTTGTGGTAATAATTCATATACTATGTAGTGGCGACCGGTCCAGCCAAAACAACACGAGATATATTCGCTACCCCATCTTGGAAATTAGCTTCAACAGAGCATTAACACTTCATATTCTTGTACATTGGGAAACCCAGACATTGGGCGGATATTTGAGCTCGCAGCAGAACTATTGATCGCCTCAGCATTCCAAAATACAAATCACAAAAGTCAAAACATTGATTCCAAAATAATCAATATTGCAAGCAGTAATACTTTTAATATTTGATTTCTGGATGTTGGAGAATCAATTTTAATAAAATTTTATCCTCAAACCGCGATAACAAGAGAATTATATGAATATACAGACGGACCCACTGGACAATCTGCTGACAACCCACACAATTCAGACAGGTTGGGAGTTTTGCATTAATCTGTACCGGAATTGACAGTTCGGGTGTAATGATAATCAGGACCTCCAATTTTGCATCGGCATGATTCTGACCAGGATCGCAACCTGATGGGACTGTCCGGAACTGCCAGTAGCAGGCAATCTGAGAGGAAATACTGACATATGTATTAGGTGATTTAGTTATCCAAGTTGTCAAAAGATTTTTACCAATAGAAATGCTTAGAGAAATCACATTGATGGGTATTTGTATTCACTATACTATTTGACTGTCATGTAGTGCTTTAAGCTTTTGGGCCTTGAATACCAAATCTTAGCTAGTTACTTCGTACCAATTTTAAACTGATCCTAATGCTTGAAAACTATCCAAAATAAACCACTGCATCACTAAATATGTATTCTGTCACATTTCTTGCAATTTAACTATTACTGTTCCCATTTCCGATTGCTGTAGCCCCAACATCACTATATACATCATTATTAGGATGGTACATGCTGCCAGAATAAGGAGTATTTGAGGTGTTTTTTATTTGTATTAAAGTGTGGGTATATAACATACCTGAAATCCCAGAGTTGACAGAGGAGATCAACAATAACACATTTAATGTTAGTTAAATACTGTAATATTCAATACTTTGATGTTCTATAATGTGTGTATTATCGATCAGATATTGGAGAATAGTAGGAATGTGGTGAAATCCATATCATGGGAGCAATTATAGATTTATTCATTGATGTTAATTGATTAGATTACACAATTCTCCACCGCATGTGTATGAATAGTTCAAATATGTAATAGTTAATCTGATAAATAATACTTCTGATTTGTTTCACTATTGATATTGGTACTTCAGGTGTAGTTGGATTCCATGCAGCTGGAACTGGAAATCTACTCAACAATTAAGCAACTCTCTGTTGGATTACGCTGTTCTGGTTGTTAAGTTTGATACAATACACTTTAATTCAAGCTTTAATTGCTCTCTGCATGGTAATTTGATTGAAAATAATTTCATTCTACAATATTCTTTCAACTGCATTCCAGTGTGGATTCTGCCAGTCAGTATAGATGGCATCTTGAGTAAATCACATATCTGGGAATGGTAGTAATTCCGTTAACTATTTTATTAGGATTCTAGTATTGATTTTGGTGACTTTTCTGCACTTGTTGAACAAATTTCTTGAAGTTATTCAATTCAGTATTTGATTTGATTTTGATATTCTAAAGCAACTCTATACTGTTAGTTCTCGGTATTTGTCACTACATTTGATATGACTAATTGTTTCACATATTCAGAAAATTTGTAGAATATTCAGCTATATCTGTATATATATTTCAACATTGTTTTCCTCGCAAATTGAGTTGCACAGTATTGAGTTTGGGAAATTATTGCGCAACTATTTTCCATTGCAGTAGCATTCAAGATGTGACTTCATCATCATCTAAATTCACATTGTTTTTAACAGACTCCAATCTGTGTTGTATGTTGAGTTCATTACTTTGTATTTGACATTCAAAGTAGAGAAATCTAATGGATCGGATTATTCAGCACATTTGATTGTTTATATATCTTGTAACATATCGATATACATTCAGAGTATATGACAGGTCTTGATTTGAGCTAATATCACAGTTTAGACTCAACAGTTGGTTAATTATCTCTACTATAGTCATCATCTATTTTACTTCTCATGCAATTAGCCATTGTAGGAAAATATTCTTCAAATTAGTGATTACACTCTGTGTGTATTTACTCTCCACAAATGGAAATTTGAATGAAGAGGCAACACAGGATGTTTAGTCAACTAGTATACTTCTAACATTGTTCATATATGAATAAATCCTAGGCATGTTGAATTAGATTTCAATAGCTGTCATCACTGATATGATGAAGGTTGTTGTATATATTTTTGTCTAAAGCTGGCTTAGCATCTGTTCGGCGAATAGTTAGGTGGCGACAGTCTCCCGAATGTCACTCTCCCCAATGACACTCTCCCCACTGACCCACTCCAAGAGGCATGTTGGGAACCTGCTGCTGATGGTTTTGAGGTTCATTAAATCTCTAAACTTAGCTAAAAGTATCATAAGCTCACACCTACACCAGACTACTCAGGCTCAGAACCAGGTTTCATCCATTTCTACATAGTATCCTCCTCTCCATGTGTGTGATTGACGACCACAGTAATGGCCCCGATCCATTGCCCCAAATTTTCAAGCCAAAGAAGTTCACCTCACATAGCTGGTGACTTAAACATACCAAATTACACCATCCTGAACACCTTCATGTTTGACACCAGAAAACTCTGACTATTCTCAGCATGCCCCGATGCATTGACTCCACTCAGCCTCATGAATTCAATGCTCCAAAAGATTCAGTTGACGACTTGGATGTGTTTGCCTACCTTGAAGACGTTGAAAACATTGCACACTCATTGGTTCAACCACCACCACATTCTCTTCTGGACAGAGAAACATACTCCGGTGGCAGCTTTCTGCTGAGCCTTTAGATCGCTGAGCCATTGGAACACAACTTTCAGGGTTACCTTGAACCCAACCTACAATACAATCCATACTACTGAATTGCAATACGTAAACAGTACAAATATAAACAGTTTGGGATCAAGAGGCAGGGAACGAAGAAATACTACGTCAATGTGATGAAGGAAGAAAATACTGCTCTGCATGTCCAAACCATCAGAGATGGGGATGGCCTCCAGTAGATATTGGCTAGCATGTGTGATAATGAGACTCTCAGGGAGTGGGAACTACACACTCTCAACAATATGAGATTGAATGACAATCACCAATGCCCTATCAGATACTTGAGTTGAGACATGTTCAAATGTATATGATGGTTGATATGGCAGCCAGCCTATACCAACTATCTCATATACTCATCTCAACTCTGCATTAATACCGATCCGCCACCGAATCGTCTCTATACCAACATGCGCACTGTGGACTGGTGGTGGGAAACACAGGGAAGGGGAGATACTCGAGGATAATATTGTGCTAATTGAGTTAAGTCAATGCTCAGAGTGCAGGATACACTGGTTCCCATGACCTGTATGCTCAACGGAATACATCTCTTGAATTTTGCTGTTGACAAGACAAGGTAGCAAGTATAAATGACAATTGGCATTGTATCTTCGAAGATATGCCAGATACCCTCCATGCACAGCATTGTAATGGTCCCTCTCATGAACATTGCGATCAAAAACCACAACATTCCGCAGAAGCGGCTGGATGAGCAGCAGCAAATACACTGAGAGGCGCTGAACATGATACTCTGGTGGGTGTTCCATCGTCTCACCAGTGATGCGAATCCCAGTGCTGGGAGTAGGTATTACAACGTTCCATGTGCAGATGGGAACTATACCCATTGCACAACGGTTTTGGAAGCATTGGTTTCAGATTTCCCTCAGTACAGTAAGCTATGTCATCTTGAGTGGCATGTCAGTTTTTGGCATGAGTGTCCAAAGAGCAAACTTGGAGACTATGTCCCTCCTAACAAGCAACACCCCCATCAGGATCATAAGCTATATATAACACTAAGCAATGCCAACACCATGGCAGCTGATGCCAAATGCTCATCATGCCATGTTCACTGAGTATTTAACATGTTTCGACATATTCCATGCAAGGTACGTGACCACCAGATGACTGACTATCGCTATATACTACAGATCAGCATGATTGACCACCTCCAGACGTGAATTTTCCACCTTCTGACGACACACACACAGGGTGACAAATACAATGCACTCTGCTTATCCGTGCGTGCTTACCATGACCTCACACCAAAACATAAGTTATTTGAGCATTGTTCTCAATGGAATGGGAAGGAGATGCCGGAAATGAGTCGATACCTGCATAGAGTTGTAACCCAGACTGTACGAGGCTTGAGCCCTGCTCAGCATCCCACATTGAATCATGTGATTAAGTTCACACCGGTATTGTTACAGTTCGATATGTATGCCTGATATAAATCTCAGGATGATGCAACATTGAGCTACATGGAGGATGCCATGCAGCATTTTCACACCTTCAAAGAAGATTTCTTACTTGGACAAGCTGGCATAAAGGAGATGGCCAAAGCCAATGCCCTGAGAACGGAACCCATGACAAAGCGAAATATAGAAAAGGAAACAAATTTAAAAGCTTCCATGGCATTGAAGAAGTGGCGCGAAATGAACGCATGCCACGATTTCATCACCTATGAGATAGATTATCCCAAGGAGTCAGATGCCGACTTCATGTTTCTGCAGATCCACATGATGTCTCATTGGGTCAAATACATTTGTTGATATGGAGCATTGCCGCAGTATTCTGTCAAGAGACATGAAGAAGCATATATAACAAACCTCCAAAACAGTTGGACTGCGTCCAATCACAATCTCAACAACCTACCACAAGCAGTCACATTTCAGTGTCACATTGTCTGTTTCGCAATCAGAGAGCCAAATCTCTATACCCTCACACAGTGTCAGGAGAAATGCGCTGCTGAATACACAGTCCTCCCATCTGGTGCGGATCTGCCTGCCCCCCTCAGCTCCCAGTAATATGAGAATCCCCAATTTAGGGGACCCCATAATAACAATGATGGAGAGCATCCTGATGCTATGATCAAAAGACTTCACAGTATTACTCAACTATTTGCAAGACGCAACACACTGTGTGGCCATCTACAAGGGCTTGCTGGAGATTGTCAAGTATGAGAGTTGTAAGAAGCCTTATATATCGGATGAACAACTGCATGCGATACAGCTCTCTATATACCATTTGTATTATGATTCAAGTTGCGGGATTGGAAGTTGAACGCATATCCGAGAGGTATGGATGCAGATGAAGCCAGAGTTGGAGCCGAGGGGAGTGACAGAATGACTTGGAGTGGGTAAAGCAATACCCGGGGAGGTGTCATAGCATGCTGAGTGTGTGTCTGCGGTGGCATCCGCAATGACTACATACAATCAAGCTCCTGAATGAGGATGTAGCTTTCGTTGACTGCTTGTTCACCCTAGCACTCACCACAAGACCTGAAACTTGGGTAGCATGGATCCCGTCTCAAAATTTGAACAAGTGAGAACAGTACTGACCCCCATTGCTTTGCAGGTTTTCAGTATGGGAAACATTGTGGCCTACACATGTAATTCCAGAGTTGGCTACTGGTAGGAAGACACAACATGGACAGAATGAGCAATGGATTGTCAATAGCAATAAAAATCTGGGCCCTTGGAATGATGTGTATGATTTGTAAAGAGAGAATTGCATTGTGTGCGTAGGTAGAAGCAACATGAGGAGACATTTTTGCAGCATCACCCATCACATTCAAATCCCAATGCAAGCTTGTACCCAATGAACCCAGTCAGACGTAGGGTCCCAGTTGGCCACAAGGCGGGAGTGTTCGTTCACAATAGGAGACCGATCATGCGAAACTAAATGGTGAAACTTCGATTGCAGGGCGATATGCAATCCAACATGTAGTATTGCTGCTGGGTGTTGAGTAAGCAGCCAGCAGGGTGTCACTGACAACTCTGACAGAGTATGTCCAGTGTGACTGAGCTATTTTGCCCGGACGGAAATTTTTTCTGCTAATGTGGAGCAACTTGCATATATATATATCAGTGATAGTAGCCATCTAAATATCACAATAGAACAATATTTACAGAACTCTTAGTTCCTCTGGAATGATATTCTCTTCCAAATTAGAATAATTAGTGTATCACTATGTATTCAGATGGTCTATATGTCTATGATATAGTTATAACTATTACCACTACTATGTAGGTAATTTCTATTAACTTTGTTAGTATGGTAGATATATTATAATATGTGGTATAACTTTTCTACTTTTGTATCACCTGAGTACCATACTTGGTATCCAATCAGACTGTGTACAGTAGTCTTGCAGCTTTGAAGTTCATACAATACTCCATATTTTCTATAATTAGGATAATTATTGTATACATCTTACTCACACAGTATACGTAATTTAGTATATATAGAGCATCTAAGATTGTGTGTGTGTAAATGATATTTGCCCAGGTATTGCTGCTTTAAATATTAATTCATATTGCAATTTGGGATCCTCTATTGAGAAACCAGTCTTCCCAAAGAGGATTGATAAATTAATTGGTAATAGATAGTATACAATACCAGACAGTATTAATATATTAGAATATTAAACACTATATCAAATATATCCAACAAATTACTAATATAAGATTAATACTATTTACTATCTGGATGTTATTCATATGGGGCCAGCTTGAATAGTATTACTTGTGTGCCCATATCTGATCTGATGATTCTCACATGAGTTATGTACAGTTTCAATCTGGCATATTCAGTTGATATACAACTGACCACTGATATGTTTCAGCATGTGGCAATTATATCTGAAGGGGAGCAGGTCATTGAATGGAAATGGATTAGATCAAATTATACATTGTTTGGACAAATCATTATTACCAAATGGTAAATGTCATATCTTTATAACGATCAAAGATGCAGTTTAGAAGTATCAACATCACTTCGAATTTATACCGTATTTATAACCAGATTATAGATAATGGTAATCACTTCTTTTCATAATTCGATAATCCATCCATTAATAAGTACTTTGGATCTTCAATGTGATTTCTGAAAGTAAATAACAACTTATCAACAATAGTTCTGAGTACAACCATACTGAATATTCCATATTGGAGTTTCTCAACAAATAATTTTCAGTTCTGTCATAATATGGATACTGTAATCAATATTCTGGAAGCTTTATATTAATATAGTATGGAATAGTGATTACAGAATGTCTTTTATATATAATAAAGAAATATTCATAATACACTGAGCGTTAATATTACATACTCCATCAATAATATCAAAATTACTTGATGTTAATTGGGTATATAAGTACTTGATACTCCTGTAATATCCACATATACCAAAGTGGAAAAAATCCATATTCCAGTTCCACCCAGATGATATAACAGGTTTGACAATGAAATGTAGATCTATTTATGTTGACCAATACAGTCCAAAATCTAGAACCAGTTGCTCTATGCAGAGCTAGTATACTGTAAATACAAAACCAGCCAGAAATATACTTGGTGGATAGAAATTCAATAATCATTGTGTATGTTGGAACCTCTGCCAATACTCATAGTATTGGATTGAAGAATTCTTCGACATAGTACATCTGTTCAATTTAATTAACTCAGTTACTGCAATATAGCTCCAATCCATAGTTCTAATATTGATATCATGTAGTTAATTTTGTCAGAGCATCCAAATATATTAGATGCCATAAACTAAGATTGTTAAAGTAACCATGATAAGATATTTTGGTTGAATAGCAAAGTAGTATTTGAGTGAAGGGTACTACATTATCTAAACTGCTAAATAGCAGGCAGAGAATTTGAATGGCTGAAAAGATGTAGTCAAGTATAGGACTTGTTTCTGCAAATTGATCAAATACTACCATCACATTAGTTTCTATAGGTTCCAATATATTGACAGATAATTGCAGAATATTTCCTATGTGAGTGGAAATAGCTACTATGAATATAATTATGTTGTCTCCATAGCTTTGTTGTATTGAGTTATTCTGTGTTGCACAGGCTGTAGTATACTTGTTGTCAGAGATAGAGGTTATATCAAATAATTTGTGACAACCAGGACATTCAATTACCAGAGTTGCTATACAGGTGCAATATAATGCCCTTTCAACTGCTAACAGCGAGGATCAGGAATGATGAACATTCCAAACTGCCATGTGTACTAAGACTCCGAGTAATGCAATATGTCTCCAATGGATATAAGCTGAATCATTTCATTGACTATAATACAGCAGATACTATACTTGACTAATGCAGAATATATATATGATAGTTCTGTACAAACTATTCAAATAAGAAATATTAAGACAAGTTCACTAGATAATGTTCATTGTACATTATGTCATATAAAAGTGAATTTTAACTGCAACATATTTAACTCTCAATGGGAGAAGACAGTTACCACTTACATATCAATTCATTATGTTTCAGAATAATGCCCACCTAACTATATAAAGTCATCAAAATTATCCTTCCAGGAATACATTCAATACTGGTTGGCAACATTCTGGTAATCATCTCCTATCGTTTTAGTTCCCAGCGATCAGTTCTTGACTATATTCCAGTATGCATTGTTGAATAGTTAGTTCGGAATATTAAGTTTGTGGAAATCGAAGATGATTGTGAAATGTTCTATGACATTGGCAAGTATATTACTTTAATCCACTAAGATACTAATATAATGAATCAGATAGTTACCATAGCATTATAATTAGTAATGTGTGATAATTCTTATGTATTTAATACATTTAAAAAATAATTCAATCAGTGTAATATGTATTGGAGAGTTTAATTGAAACGTGGAGACTATTACACAAACTGTTGTTACTATTCCAGCATTTTGACCAGATGTAACACTGAATGCATATAGAGCAAGTGAACTCAAGGTATCCAATTGATACAAATGCTATTCTGACTACTTTTGACATAACAGAAGAAATATTTCTGCAGCTCAATTCACCATTTCGATATTTGTTCAACTCACCAACAACTTAGACCTGATGAATGCAAAGCTGGCATTATAGTGAATGGGGAGTCTGTGGCATATAGAGATTATATGATGATTGGATTATAAACAAGTTGTGCTACCATCTTATTGAGAAACTAACTTTAAGATTGATCACTATATTTTGTGTCCCAGTTATGATTTATCATTTTGAAATAATGAGAGGTTTACTTTAGAATACTAATTATATGCTGCAGAGAAAAATTCAAAACCAATTTACAAAATCGCATTGGAAAGTATGCTTACGATACTGAAGATACAGATATTATTGAGTTTAATACTACTCATTTGACATTTGTAGATATATCTACCAACTTCTACATACTAATCAACATAATATATTACTTGTTGGAAGTTGATAGCGATGCAACATTTGTTCTAATTATATTATAAAGTCTATGTACAGTGATTATATAACTCATATAGCTTGAACCTCACTACTATACATCATCATTTACCTTATCTTGTAATCATCTTGTTATTGCACATATACTGATCAAGGTGCCAGATAATTGCCAGCAGCTTACTCAGTAAAACACACTCTATTATGTCTTGGACTTCTACAAAACCTTCCGCTTCTTGATGTTAGTACTTAGTTTGTAGTTCAGTATTCGAAACTGTACCTTGCTGGTATACAGTACTTATTACGGATTCACTTATTCCTAGGATCCCCATTGTGAGTGAATATGATATACTCTTATATTGGTTGTCATACTCTTTACCCTACTAGATCAGATGCTAGTATTCATATATTCTCCATATCTGTCAATCCCTTTTAGCTGACCGGCAACAGTGCTAATTAACTTTTTGTATTAATTTTTCATTATGGAATGGTTACATTAATATAGTTGATAGTGACAGTTCATGATAATACATCAATGTGGTTAAACATTGTTTGAAGTCCAGTAGTTTGAAATCTTCTAGTGTATGAATATACATAATATTCCATTGATATGCAGGTTGATAGATATATTAAAACCTGTAACTTCATGACAATTTTGCTGTTGTCGATTCAGTGTATACAGTATAGTTTGAATCTATGGAATGGTACAGCTATAGCATACCATATGATTATTGGAAACTGCTATCAGACTATACAGTATGCAATTTTAAGATATTATACTAATCCTGTGATATAACTGGAATCTTTACACGAGATATTTCGGTATCACAATCATATCTTCCCTTGCAGGAGTACGAAGAAATACCTCTTGGAGCTGGGAGAAAATGCCACATATGGTGACTGTGTATTAGACTGTCTGCTGATCTCAAGGCAGTATCATATTTCAACAATCGGATATTCCCCTATATTAGAAGAAACAAATTCAGTCACTATGATCCTTCATGACTGTTTGAAACGAGGTGAAAAATAAAGCTGTAAGTGTGAAGTTTTGGGAACAACTTGGATAGTTGCCTAATCAATGTGGAAATTCCGAACAATCTTGTACATATGGCCGCAGTCTTTCTGTTCTTTATTTGGACAACTGCCGGCAGTAGTTGAGGCATTCAATCTGACATAACGTAAAGTACTACCCTTTACAGGAAGGATCATTCCAGAATTACTGTTTGATATGAACATCTGAATTATACTATGCTAGCAAACATCTTCTTCAAAATATTATTTTTTACTCTGATACTTCATGGACCCAGATACCAGTAACTCATTAAACAAGACAAAGCTGGAATACTGACAAATGAACCGTAAAATACATATCATATAATATCAAGTATACTAGATGACAATATCATCCACTGCATTTTGCCGCTTGCTACATCAGCCAAGGAATGAGCTCTCTATTTGTGAATCACCCATAGCTGCCGAATGCACTACCTGTATTTGCTCATCATCATCAGCAAAATTAAAAATCGTTTGGAAGTCTTCGCTGAACAACTCAGCAACTGTGAACAGCCACACTAATGATTCGAGATGCTTCCAGATGCTTCCAGATACTGCCAGATGCTTCCAGATACTTCCAGATGCTTCCAGATTCTTCCAGATGCTTCCAGATGCTCCCTGATAGAAGAAATGCAACATGATGTGCAATCAACTGCTTTGAGACTACTTCACCAGTGCTCCTCAATACACCAGAAGTTGGGAAGCAATATTCAGGACAATTCTGAAGAGTGCATAGCTGTCTTCCATATGCTACAAAATTGAACAATTAGCATGTTCAAATTTCAAAGATAATGGGAGTATTGGCCACATACTCAAGACAATTCCGGTGTACATCGAATCTGGAGCTATACTATCTGGTTGTTTCTATTGTAATGTTTTTATCAAATAGTTCAATTCCATCAACTACGTTCCTCATGCACACCCTTACTCTGGCACTGTAACTTAATATACTGTCGAGTTGATTTCTAATTCCACAGTAGTATTTAAAAGCCATATGATATCGATTCTATCTGATGTAGCATTCACTCACACCAATCGTACCAGTGTAACAATTGCTCCAACAGCTATAATATACATCTTATCAGTGTGTTGGACAACCCGGATCAACCCGTCAATACAATCAGCCCAATCCTGCGGACCTTGGTACTTTGTTTTAATCACCACCACGTATTCTTGAGCATGAGGTGGTAATATCTGGAGTGGAGTCTTCATGCACATATTAGAACAGGTTAATATTGACTTTCCGGCAAGTTGGTGCTCCTGACTTTAGAGGATCTAACTTGGTGGTAACATGCCAAAGGACAACACAGGAAAAGAAGCAACTTCACCTTGGAAGATATAATCAAGGTCATTCTCTTTGCATACGATAAATTGGACCCAGATGTTTAGAAATTTAGGTACGATCCCTTGGTTGGCATTGGTATATTCCACCTTGCAATTTAGTCCAACATGCTCAACAGATGTAGCGAACAGAAATGGTTGATGGCAGTACAACAGCCTGTTCTGCAGTTGAATGAATATATTGTCAAGGAGTACATTCTGATCATATCCAAGCACCAGTCCTCCAAATTCCTGTCCCCACTCCTCTTCAACTTGCATCTGGAATTGTTACTCAAAATTTGCAAATCTGAAATCATTTGGTTCATCTCTGCATAATGTACATTTGATACTTCTGCACCCCTCACTGACATTAGTTTCATGTAAATGATGAATCTGCTGAGATCAAGAGAGTGGAATGGCTTGTTCCAATACTTCTAAATACGTAAAAGATTTGGTCAGCGAGTATTGTGCCATTTTTGGTAGTGGCTAGCAGATTGAAAGCTTGTACAGAGTGAATATCATACCAGCCTTGAAGGGCAAGACAAGACAGCGTCTCTCGGATATAGTAAAGACCGTGACAATTGTCATTTCCCCTGAGCAACCATCAGATATACGTCATTTTGATGGTGATTCAAGATACCTCATTAACATTGCTAATGTATAGCTGTTCAGAAATATGTGTGGTGAACTTGTCACCAGAACTGATACGCCGACCTGACTCTGATATATAGCTCACAAGATGCAACTCAGAATATTGAAAATGTATTACATGCTGTTTGACGGTTATTTGGGGCTCCTGAATGCCAATTGCCCACCACCAGGCTACAGACTCATTCTAACCAATAGTGAATTCCAACTTGCACTGCATCTGCATCTTCGAAGTGATACCCTTAATCTTTCTCTGCTGCCAATTCATTGCATGGTCTACATCAGTGAGGCTTCAGGTGGTGGCTTCTGTCTCAGCATAGGATAGATGTAGCTGACATTCCACATCCTTGTCAGCAGTTATCATTGCCACCCCATAAATCTCTTTCTCTGCAGCAGTCTTTATTTGAGGAAGTTAATTGGCCAATGTGCTATGGTAACCAGTTGCCTTAGTCCCAACTTCCTGCAATAATTGTCACTTGTGATAGTGGAATAATTCATCAAAAAGCTTGCATTGAACAGGTGTCACCTGATGGATTACGCGCTCCAATTGCTCTGTTGCCCTGTGCTGATCAGCATCCAACAATTTAGTTGACATTTGTCAGGCTCTATTCAGACGCATTTGAAATTGCCTCTGTTTTGCTATGGTAACCTTTTCAGCCCAGTACACCTAAACCTCCACTGCAGAACAGATTTCATGACTGTTTTGTTCCTGTAACTGATGGGACTCTCTTGCCAATTGTGTATCAACTTTGGCCATTGCGGAATTCAACAGTTTCAGTTCTCAGAAAGCATTCTGCTGCATCTACAATTGATCTAGTGCATCATCTAGTGCTGTGAGGGACAGCTCACAGTGATTTCGTTGTGTAACGAGTAGGGAGAATTCACATCATGCCCACCCTGGTCCCAATACCATTTCATTAGACTGTTTTCTGGGCAGGTTTCCATACATTCTTGGAGCAGTCACAAAGCACAGCACAATTCACTGCTAGTGTTGAAATCACGCCCCTGACCCAATATCCCTGCCCGGAGCTGCTTCTCAACAAATTGAATGGCTTGAAACAGTGCTGGAGGCACGAGCATTGTGGTACCAAGGTGAATTGATTGTCAAATTGATCCTTGATCATTCTAGCATTCAGGTAATTGAGCAGGCAGTACAATAAGTCTTTAACTATACTCAAGAGCAGCTGATGCAATTCATCAGGATGCTAAAGTTGATACACATTGTGGAGAGGGCATTGCAAGAACTGGATTTGAATTAGATGAACTCCAAGAGTCTGCAGAATATTGATATTAGTTTTGTCCAGAAGCTTGAACTAATCATGCTGATCTCATGAGTTATCGAGTGGTCAAAAAGTGGAATGCTCCAAATGTTTGACCATTTGGAAATCCACACATAGAGTAAAAGCTGTATGTGACTTGAACAATCATGATTTGTTATATATAATTTCAAATCAAGGCAGCCAAAAGAAGATAACATAGTCTCGGGAATCCAACAGCACAGTTCTATTCCGAATGGTGACCAGTTATGTCAAGATTCCTGAGTTGGGACAGCACATTTCCAACTGCAGAATGTGGTGTTTCATCAGTATTGTTGGCAAGATTTGGGGCACAGGAAAGCACTCAGACAAGAAGAAAGGTGTGATTTTTGGGTGTACTGTGGATATGCTTCTGAATATTACCAATTGTGAAATACAGCAGTTGAGATGCTAATTACTCAACCAATTCATCCAGTGAGTCCAATTGGATGGAAAAACTTCCAGCACAATCCTTGCTCTGGCTGGAAGTTGATCTTGTGTATTCAACTACCAATTGCCCATCCTCAACTTGCTAAATATTTGGCAACTATCTAAATCTGTAATGCACACTGGTTTCACATGAAGGTGCGCCTGGCATGAGAGATGAGCTAAACAGAACTATGTATATCTGAAAATATACCTGTAGTATAATTTTCCGAAGATATGTGAATGATGTTTAATTCAACTATTATTGCCTAGCTTGAAATCATGTTCAGGGAGACGCTGTCAAAGGGCATCTGCTGATTGCAATAGCTCCATTTGGATGTAATCCAGTCTACACCTCAGATTTTGATCTATTCACATTTTCCTTTGCGGGCGAAATGATTGAGTGTGTTGAAAGTCATGTACTGACTGAACTGGATGTGATGGATTCCATTGTTCTGAGAACTTGTGATGCTTGATGGACAATCCAGTTGAATTGCAATTTGATTTCGCCCCAGCATTTTCCACTACAACTCTGTGCCCAAGAGTATATGTCTTTGTCTGATAAGGGGTTCATGTTGGATCAGAATTCTAGGGGTCTCATGTTTTTTCATCGTTAGTAGGGTCAGACAGTGGTGCACCCGGTACAATGTCTATGGGTAGGTCATTAGTTGAATAGCTGATGGATTGCCATTCAGGTGCACTGACTGAGGTTGATCGCAGCATGCAGGTGAGAAAATCCCAGTAGAATCTAACCTTTCATTTCTCGATATTGTATGATATTTCTGAATGTGAGTCTCGACTTAATTTGTGTCGAAAGATTGTTTTTCCCAGGTAGAGCTCGAAACATGTTTCCATGGAATGTTGCGCGGAGTTGGGAAACTCTCATTGAACACATATTTGGATGAATGTTGCTGATGCTTTGCGTAGTGTTTAGGGGCCTGAAAGCTATTGTTCTGAAACTGACCTAACTCAGGTTAGCATATTACATTTACCGCCACTTAGAACACCGCCAAATGTAGGGCAGTGGTAACCCAAAGCCACCTTATGATCAACTTTCTTCATATACTAGAATATATATATCATATCAGACATATTAATCATGCAGATCATCAGCTGAAAATTGTTATCACAGAAGAGAATGTTTCTTTTGTCATTGATTCAATCACTACAATGGGACTTGTATGCTATCATTGAGGCTTTGGGTGATATACCAACACTCAACCTCTCCAGTAGCTAACCAGGAAGATAGATCAATTAAATACAATGAATTGGTGAGCGTTCTAGCAAGCTGTATGCCCACCTAACGGTTATTAAGAACTGATAGGATGGTATGATGGGTGCTTTGGTAATGATCGTTGACTGGAGCATGGATACTATGGGGAACACTGCTATTTAGACAAGGAGCTCAATAGGAAGCAATTACTCATGCTGCTCAGCTTACAAGCCTCAAATTGAATTATGGTGGGAGGTTGTACATGGAAAAGCTATGTTTAATAACCCCCATTGCGCCAACCACCATACTTGATGTCGCGCTTGCTGGGTTTGAGGAGATATTATGTCATATCAGTTGTATGACCTCCAGTCTTGGAAGCAGAAAAAGGTGACCATCTATCGAATATCCTAGTATATGAACTCAAGCATAAAACAAAAACAGGTGAAATGTTAATGATTAAGGATTCTTTTCTCAGCTAGGTTGGATTCATGAATGAAAGATGGAATGAAACCCCACAGTTTATGGCAACACGATGGAATATGAGAAGCCCATCATTCCACCAAAGGTTGCTCGTACTGCCGATATAGCCAAGACAACACCAATTGATTTCATTTCGCATGTTGCATGTATTGGTGGTTGCCTCCTTCTTGCTCGGCGCGCAAGTTGACGACCGGATATTCCCAGAAGAAGGCTAATCATTCTACACCTGGTGGCATATTCCCGTCACAACAATCCTGCGACAACAATTCAGATTCAACTTTTAATTGTTCTGAGACTGCCACTGGCAAAGAGTTGATTTCACAAACACACCAATCAACATCATCTGCCACAAGGGTGTGACTACCCACCTTCATAGCAGCCATTTCCAAGCACTCCACAGTATTATCAGCATTCTACATTCAACATGATGCATAGTTAGCAACCAACACCCGTTAAAAGGGGATGATTTTCAAATTATGGGCCACAGAGGCAAGTATATGACCTCCCGCAAGGTGATTTCACCAGGTTGCGAATATTCCCCCCCTCCACAGATTACAGAACCAGGGCCTTCATCTCGCGCTGCATTGGGAGGACCTCCAAGACCTCCTGGAAACAATCAATTAAATCGACTACCATATTCCACCTCTACTCCTCCGCTACCTGGACCTCCATGCAGCACATCTGGGCGACCCCCCATTTGGCTCCCATCGAAATAATACCAACAACCAGAGCAACTTCAGTGAACAGATGTCACCAGCATTGCGGTGTAGCACCTATTGGTGAAGATTCTGTCTGACAAATATGATGTGGACGATGTGAGTGACAATTTATTGGACTTGGGCGGTAATCAAGGCAATCCCCCAATCAGCCTGAAGCTAAGCAAAATCTCCTTGGAGCAATTTGCCAACAGGATGGGGCAGGCCACCAACATTGCATTCACCAAGTGGTTGAACGCATAGGTGGCTGGGTATCTTGGCAAGAAGTATTGTGTCATTATCCAAGGGTATAACCGTTTGAGACAGCGTTGAGATGGACCCCTATGTTGGGAGGCAGTGGGTGCAGATTATTTGACAACATTCAAGAACTGGCCATGGTTGGATGATGGCGATAATGCTGACTGCAATCGGTGGTAGTTGGTGGAGATGTTTCTGAAGACATGTGCAATCGATCATTGGGAGGTGAGGCAAAAAGGAAACAAAAGCAACAAGCGACCAACAACTTATTTGGGGGAGCAAGCAGGCAACAAGGTGAGAGGTAAACTCCGAACATGAAGAAATTGAATGATGAAAGTTGTGATCAGCTGGGTGGCAAATTGCAAGGCTATCGATCTATCCTCCAAAGACTCCAAGCCTTGTATTCAGAATTCAGGCACTGGAAGGCACAGATTGATGTCATCGCCAAAACTGGTGGGCCGAAAGGGCCTTACATTCTAACCTTGATGTTACAATGCACCTTGGATTGCAAAGAAATCTATGTAGAGTATATCGGCCTATATACTATGGGGCGAATGATAATTGACCTCATACATTGCCAGATTTCATATAAGTGTTGCCTTTCAAGTTCTTTCAAGTTAATCTTGGAGACAATAAGAAATCATTTTTCGACAAAATGAAAACAGCTACAGGGAAGTTAATTGCCAAGCACATTATGAGATCCGCAAATGAAATCGCCTCTAGCAGTGGTATGTCTAGGTGGGCGCAACTGGTAATCATTGTACATAGACTTTGGGAGGTTTCAATGATGGTGGAAATCAGGAGAGAGAGGAGGATGGTAGCCAAGAGTATGATACTTGTATTACTGCAAGTTCTGATTAACAAATGGAATGCATTGTATTGCATCGACATATATTTGTTGCAGTGGTCACTTGTCTGTGATATAGCTAACATTGTGATGAATTTCACACGCACCTGAGTAGGAGCCCACCATAGCAGCTGACATAGAAGCAACTGATAGAGATCAATGCAGATGAACATATAATAAAGAAAGGTGCAAGGGAGGTTTACAAGCAAGTGGAGAATGGCAAGGAGGTCCTCGATCTAGATCATGGGAGTTCAGTATTGAATACAATTCCCAACACAATCAACAACGAATCTGAACATGAGTTTCTTAATGAGGTCATCAGGCTGCTGAATACCCATCCAATTCGCCAATTAAAAGTGGACCAAGTCTCTGGCGCTAAGTACACAATCCCAGGCCTGCCCAGAACCAAGTATCTGGTGCACCAGGTGTTGGCAATATGGTTCATTGTGAGGAGATCGGTTTGGGATTCAGATATGCCAGGAGTGCTTCTATCAGATACAATTGGTCTTGGGAAGACTTTTACCTCAGTGGCAGTGGCTATGATATGTAAATTGCAGACAGAGAAAGTTGTGATGGGGGTTGCCGCAGTCAATTTTGTGGGGGAACACACTTAAAGAGTGGGTGAATACGATACAGAACAACTATTGCATGATTATCTGTGTAGAACCGGAGGGATATCTGTTGCACTCACCAAATTCAGTGCCCCACTGCCTGTTAGAGATCCACACAACTCCACCCCAGACATATCCAGTGCTGTCTTAAGCTCTTGAAGCAATCCTGGTGGTCACAATGCCCAGCCTGGCAGAGACATTCAAGAGTGTCATCGACGAGATGACATGGAATTGATTTTGCAGTGGTAATATTGTTGCACACTGAAGACTTTAATTTCACCGACAAGAATCTGAAATGTGATATTGACAATCCAGAAAATCGATGGTATATTCACCTTATCGCATATGATACTTTAACATCAACAGCAAACCCATCATACTATGGCCAACTTTCATACAATGAATGGAGTTTAGGAAATGTTCATAAGTACCATCCATTCCAGACTAACAACAGTATGGGATGGCAAATTGAGATGAACACAAAAATTGGACTCAAAAATAAAGTCACAGTACTTCTGGGATTCCATTCACTCCATGACTGGTGATATCAGACAATGTGGCTGTTTCCAGGTGTGTCTGAACATTCATAGCATGATACAATACTGGAACCGCATAAAGCAAAGACATTATATTACGCAGTGAAGAGTTTGATGTATGCTATCCAGACTGATGGTGCAGAAGCTCAAATTGATGCGGCGCAATGGACGAGAAAGATTGCAAAGCCTTAAAGTAGGAGGTGGTGGTCAGATGCCAAACTTGGGAATGGGAACCACTGGTCCGGATTCCAACGCAGAATGCACACCTCATTGATCTCGAGTGGACTGAGGAAAATCAACCAATATTGAAAACCCCAGTGGAGAAATACACTTCACAGGGAGCTTCAGGAGCATGGAGGGTTCATAGATGGCAGAGAGCATGGATTTTATTAGTATTGTGCGCTGCTGAGGATAGGAATGAGGTGACTGGAGAGTGGCATGATGAATAGCCACTCGACACTTGAGTGAATCTTCCGCTTCAATGATGGAATAGAGACATTTACACCAAGTCTTGTCAACGAGCCAGCGGAGTATTCCGAACCTGACAAAGACCATTCATCAAGCTAGGTGCTTCGGGTGGAAATATAAAGAAATACATATGCACTGCCCAATGCACCTCCTCCACGAAAGGCTGTGAAATGCTCTCTTCTTCCTGCCAACGTTCGTTATTTACAGTGGTGGCTAACTAAGTACTTAGATCATGACATGGATTGGGTCCACATGTATGTAGAAATGGTTAATGATGAACGCACAGAAATGTTTAGTCAAAGTCTTCGAGTCACAAAATCCCTCTGAATTCGTAACTACACCCACAGTTGGTGCGCCAGCCCACATTCTTACTGCTGCAAACCATGTGGTGATATTTCAGAAGACCTTGGTACTGAACGGGCGGTGGCAGACATCTGAAGGAGTTGTCTGGCTAGACCAAAACAGCATGCAGCACATGTGGTTACTGATCACAGTCTGATTACCCCTCTTCCTGGATTGGTAGGACGTTTCAGTAAGGCAAATGTCTTTAGATATCAACCAACTAAATGATATTAACTGATATATATAGTCAAAAAGGTCTGTTGTGAGGAATACTATAGTGCATAAAAGAATACTTTCTTTCAGTCATTATGAAGGAAATCAAAGTTTGTGATGTTGGAATAATTCTCTCTCAAATCAGAAATGGCTAGAGTGGGATTTTATTTACATTTTAGATTATCAGTAATGACCCATATCAGGTGAAGTTAATTGAAATGCTGCATTGCAAGTTCCCCGCTGGCCTATATCAAGACAAATAGTATAAGTCAAGTGTGAAAATGATGTAGAGAAGAGCTGTGAACCATTCATGGGCTGCAAATGTAAGTTGCACTGGTAATCTGAAACCACACATGCATTTCAATGACAGTGGATTGAAAGAAGCATGTTTTTATTACCTTCAGATGCACTGGAGAATTCTTGACATGTGTTATTAGTCTTGTTACAACAGATCATGTACTGTGTATTTGACAATCTCTTTTGCCAAATGACTGTGTAGGAAATATTCAGTCCTTGTGTTAGAATATGAGATACGTCTCAGTTAACCCTGGCAAAGCAACAGCATTTGCAGTAATATGATCGATGTTCACCTATATCTAAGAGTCCTTCCCATATATCCTTCGGACTGAGTGATCACTGCACATTTACCAATCTCTGTTGGCAGTACACCCAGTCCAGGTAATTTTAAGTAGTGATGACAGCATATGAGAATCTGGCCAATTGATTTGTGGCAAAGCCGTAGCTTCTGTTGGTATCTGATCAAAGTTCAGGTGCAGAGAAGAAGCCTCAGCATATGTCTTGACTCCTGTTATGACAGCTGATACACAGTATATTTGCCAATCCCATTTGGAACGAAGACTGTCTAGGCAATATTGAGTACCTGTATGAGACTATGAGACATACCTTGCTGATTCATAGCAAAGCCACAGTGTTTGCTTGCATATCATCGATGTTGGCACACACCTCCGCTATGCATGCAACAGATCCTCATCCCAGAGAGTTGGATGCAGAGAAACAGCCCGTATAATGATGGCCAAGCTGCAGCATTTGTTCCTGGGTATTGATTAGCATATGAGTGAAATTCAAGTACAACCGAGATCCGCAATACCTTTCAGAATGATGTTCTTGGATTTGTCTGAAGCCATTTTTCACAAGCTGCAACTCATTAGAAATGCATCAGTCCACCCCAGGGATATCTGAAGAGCAAAAAAGAAGCCACTGAAGCGCCGGTATGCCAGTTGCATACAACTGATCCCGCTCAACCTCTGGAAAAATCGGACTAAATGCTTGATCGGGATGTAAAGTCCACCTGTAAAATATCCTGAACTGTCCGCTCCATATCAACTGTCTCTTGGAGGAAGGTAGCCCTGCATAACTAAACCATTATTGTACAGACCTGGCCACTTGGTAACCTCATCTAACGTGCGATTTTCTAAGTAGTATGCTCGGATGTACAGTTTCAAATCTTTAGATTGCTACAGCAACATCGAGATCTGTCAAATGAGCAACAGCTTGACATCTTCAATTGCATATCCGTGATCGTGCTCAGCAACTCTACAAGATGGCCGCCAACTCCCACTCACCTATGTACCATGCTTACTCAAAGGTCTCAATGTCCAGTATACTTTGCACACAGACCTAACTGAATGCTGTCAAAATGTATCATTAGGCCACCATCACTCATATCTGAAAATCGATCATGTGAACTGATTTCAATCAAGAGAGCAGTTCAAAGAGGGAGGATCTTGGAAGCGTGCATTCTGACAAGGTAGGTTCCAAGAGTACAATTAACTGTCAGAGTATGGTGAGCCTGCAATTCCCAGCAGTTGAATCCAAGCATAACCGTCCAAACTTCCTTGCATCTTAATTCCCTGGGACTGGATGCATGCAATCATCATTCCTCTGCCCACTGTGGGATGATGTCTCAATATGCATTCCTACCATTGTAACTTATAGCTTTCAACCCCAATATATATTTCGTGTCACGTTTGAAGTGGTCAGAATCACAATGGATTAGTGATTTAATGATGTACAACTTACTCGATATTAGGAACAAAATCAGAATGTTAATGAGTAAATATGACCCATTTGTGGGCATCCTGGGCAATGATGAGTGTTTGAATCAATCACATTACTCCTTAATCATTCATTGTATGTTACCATGCTTTCACTATGCCTGTATCACTCATTTGTATTACAAATTCTCTCCCACCTGAATTGACTGTAAATGCTCTACAGACACAGCTTATCTGATCGTAGTACAGTGATGTCATGCTTATGATATTGTCTCAATTACTGCTAACGTAGCTGCAGCATCATAATGTAATGGACAATCATGAAACTATGTGAATCTTTCTCGTGATTATATCACACATACACAGTGTTAGCAACTGCTCCAGGTAAGCAGCCTGTGGTTCGGGTTTCAACCGCAAAAACGGGTCCGTTCAGTTCCAGACTAGTCGAAACACCCGAACCTCTGACTCTTGGTGTGGCAAACCTGGACCCCTACCTGTTAACCAGTGGGTATCGCCGGGTTTGGCTAGACCTAACGGATCCAATCGTGGGTTCTGCATTTCAGGTTTCACATTGATGGTCGCATTCGGATATGTGAATGCTACTGGTAAAATATTGACATTAGTATGTCATGGGATCTTGTTGACACATTGGCCACCCCAATGATCAAAACGAACTAATACACATGCCCTACAACATCGTGAAAATGAGTGTCAACAAAGCATCAACAACTGTTGGTTACGTAATTTGGGTAATCTGGGGGGCGACAAATTACACACAGTTATATACAATTTATTGGCCACCTTTGTAGCAAACAGAGAAAGCGAAATGCTCCCTACTCCATCTTGAAAATGAGCGTCAACCATTTTTGGTCTGGCATCTTTGGTGATTATGAGTGGCGCTCGATTACAAGCATCCATAAAGAAGGATATAGCATCCATTAAAGGCAGATATATACGGGATATTCCTGCCACCTCTTCCAGGAAAAGTAACAACTTATTTCATTCACGGAGCTAGTACTAAGTATTCTTGACCCTTTTATTGTACAAAAACAGTCAAAACGATGTATATAGACCATAACTGCCACATTGCACTGTGATTAACCATGATAAAATGCCAATATTCGTTGACACTCCATTGACGCTCATTTTCAAGATATGGCAGGGAGAGCTGCAGCTTCTCTTTTGCCTATAATGGCAGCCAATGCGTCATGTATGACAATTGGTCATCTGTCGCCCCCCAGATTACCCAAGATACATAACCAACAATCGTTGACACCCTAGTGCCACCCTGTTTCAAGATGGGGCAGGGAGGGTATTGGAATCTGTTGTGCCTATAAAGGCGGCACATAATTCCTTTCTTACTGTCTGCACCCTATCAGTGGTGTGATTACCCAGGACACATGACCAAACATCATTGATGCTCTGTTGATGCTCATGGTCAAGACATGGTAGGGAGTGTGTTGCTATAAGTTTTGCCACTATTGGCGGCCAATATTTTGATTATATATAACCACGACCAAAACAATATTCAATTACCAGAAATAAGTAATCTGAAATTGTTGACGCGCCATTAACGCTAATTGTACCACGCCTGTATCCACAATATTCAACCATTTGATTTGGTGAAGTCTATTATGCATATTGTTTTGGCTGCATTTCTAGCATTTTCATTTACTTTCTTCTTGATCACTACATTGTTCTTGAATAATACATATAAATATATCCTTTAAAATGTACTTTACAGTGTCCGCTAATTGTAGATAATAATAATCTTGAAAATTCCTTGCCTTTCCATCAAAGCTTGTCATCACTTGCAGGTACACTCAATATGCTGCTCTGGTCTTCAAAATGGATGTTAGCTGCATTAGCACACAGCAGATAGTGTACAACCCAGGGGATGTTTCTTCGTCAGTCAGCATATCAGGATCAAAATCTGTATCATGCTGGCTATCCTGGGCAGATACATTAAGGGTACAATATTCAGCTCAGGGAAGAGATGTATGTGCATATGCATATCCGGCTGGCAAATTGACAATTTGGGACAGTTGAGCTCCAGAATTGTAACCAGTTGGGGCGGGTGGGATTCCGAGTAGAGGTGGCATCGACTCTAGAGTCCACACTCAGTGTCGATCGGGTGAAGGTGCACCTATTCCTTTGTGTCTCCACCGTGACTGTAGAATGTTTGCAGTGTTATTTTGACAAGGAAGGCATGTGGCCGTGTGTTTTTAATGAAGCATAGACAGGTTTCTTTCTATTGCAGCATTCACCTCTTTATGCGCAGGAAACTCAATACCCCACTTCTTCTCTCCTCAGACCTCTGTGGGAGGTTTCTTGATCAGATATTGCATTTCCTCTATTGTGGTATGTGAAAACCCTCCTTTGGCCATTATGGACATAATCATGGCCTGGCGCATGTTGGACTGTCCCAGCTACACCCAACCTCCTTGCCTTGGCATAGTAACAGACATGTTGAAAACCTACAAGAAATTAGTTGCTGCTTCTAACAATGAAATTCAGCCATTATGTCATCCATATACTCCTCCGTAGCCTTCTCTAAGCCAATTAAAACTTGATTCTTGCACCCATGGGAATGCTTATCCAGAAATTCATCCACAAAAATCCCAGACCTAGCAACATCATGTTGTTTGATTATGGGGACTTTGTGGACAAATGCCTTGTTTGACAATGGAGGTTTCGCGTTACGGACAGCGATGAATGAGTCTTGTAGCTATCCATGTAAACTCACTGTACATTATACAGTTCATTCACAGCAGTTTCCGTCGATATGAATATATTTCCATGCAACAGCATGCTACTTGTCATTCTTGCTGGTTCCAGTCTTACAGATGATTTTCAAATGTGCATCAAGTGTCATAATTTTGGTGGCTGCCTTGGCAGCATTGCAGTGTACTAACTGGTGTCTACATTCTCGCTGAGTGCCAATGAGTGCGGGATATGATTTTGCACCCGTCAATCAGCTTGACTTCAATCAGCTCTCCCCTGGCTGAAGTGGTTTTGTATCCATGATTTGCCAGTGTGGAGTTGGAGAGGAGGATTAGAATATAATGAAGTGGGAAATCCTGAGAACTATATAGTTAGCTTCATGTCAGAAATGAACAAGTAGCAGCCAGCATGTCCATTATACGCAACCATAATCCTGCTGCGTATGGCTGCAAGTTGCAGGTGTTTCCCACAGCCCTGTGATTTGCAACACGTTTGTACGATGTTGTTTCTTTGGTTACAGGGATTCATCGTGGTGTACGATAGTCAAAATCGAATGATTATCAGATAAAAATGGGACCTTGCTCGAGGGAAAGGATGTCTGCTGATGTTTGTCTTAACTGCTCTTCAAAATAATTGAACAATCTGGCCCTAACAATCACCTCATATTGTATTGTTAGCTTAACTATTCCCATTTTCTTAACACTCACAAGGGAGATTTTACTTTGTTCAAGATGAGTAAACATACTAACCTTGACATGAAAGACGCAGCTTGCCACCATATTGTCCATATCTTGGAACATCCAACATCTCGCCCAAGAACAAAGTCAACACAAACGACTTCACCCAGCGAATGAAGTCAAGAGCAGCCTCGAACCGAAAAGAGTCCAAGCCCTTGGGGTGTTGTGCAGGACGCGATGCCAAAAGTAGCTTACGGCTGAGAAATGATGAGAAACACATTTCTGAAGTAATGAAGAGAAAGACAACTCAATCAAGCATTATGTTGACAGAGAAATCACTTGGGCAAGAAACCATGTTGAGGACGCAGAGGCAGCGGTTCAGCACGAGCAGAAAGATATGAAGAAAGTTGAAAAAGCCAGATTGACGAACTGAGAGCCCAAAGAGACTTTTCAGGAGATGATGGTTCCTATTGGATACAGTCTGAGTGATCTTGCAAGTTCCGACTATGGGGAGGCTGGGGAAGATAAAGATAATGAAGAGACAGAGCATGGCCAGCTGAGCGAAGATGACGAACCCAGCTGGGTCATTGGCACAATCTCCAGAATGGTACCACAGAGCTTGAAGAGGTTTCAGCAGAAGCAGATAAAGCTTGACGAATTGACACAACCGGGTTGGGAGGACGCAGCTGACTACTGCTCTGAAAGAGATACGCAGTATGGCACATCTGAATTGAGGGTTCAGACAGTAGTTAAGTTGCAAATGGATGATGACACAGCGGCACCTGCACTGACAACATTTCAAGAGCATATGTAGTGTCATTATATTGTGCCTGGAATATCACAAATGCTGCAAAGGACTTCTCGACCAGGATGTGGTCACATTAGGCTAGGTTCTGGGAAACCGCAGGCAAACACAAGCATACCCAGTCTTGTGCCTGCCACAGAGCCTGATTCATCACTAATTCAAAATGTGAAGCTTGTTGAACTCATTAGATCTTACCACTGCATATAAACTCCACTGCTAATCACCATCTGGAAATCAGATTCGGACGAACACATAGTGGCAGCTTCTGTCTCATTGGTAGAAAAGCAAGGCAAATTGGTATCTTTGATGTCATATGACAATGAAGCACAATTTGTTAACCAATTTTGCTACACGTCAGCAAGTTCGCAATTTATGTCACAAAATTGTGAGACATGACAATTCATTTGTGCTGGTGGAAGGATCACACACACCATGCAAAAAATCTAGAGACCAAATCAGGCTGTAGGATTCGAACATGTTTGATTTCTGTTTGGCAATTACTGTTAAGCGACAAGGCAAAAGCTATATTAGTGAAGAAATGTACTAACATGATTTAATTGTGTGATATTATACAAGTCACAGAAAGTGCTGTCAGTGCTCAGTATGAATCTGTCTGGATGACGACTGTCATGCTGCATTCATCCATGCATCCAACTGCATAACTCTCCGCACAGGCCTGGTACACATGGTTGAGATATTTGAAACACCTTATAGTATGTCATGCAAACCGAGGAGACGAGCTGGATGTGGTCAGGAGAAATAGTCGTCCTATATGTGGCAACAAGTAGTGAAATGATCTATAAGCCGTAAAATGCCAGCCAAAAGCGCAGCAATGTTATAGGGCAACGTCATCTCTCACTCAGGCAACGTGGATAGAGGTTGATCAGAAATTAAGAGGTAACGCAGCTTCTGGATGCAAATAATAAAAGTTAGAAACGCAATATTGGATGTCAATAATGAGGATACAATTCGTTGTATACAATTACTGAGTGTATGAAGGCTATTTCGATGCGATTAATGTGAGTGTCAGCAGAGGATAAATGATTTTCACTCTTACACATTTGGTAATGAAAAGGCAGTATTGTAACATCCATCCAAGTGAATGTATTGGTCGGCATTATACCTAAAAAGGGTAATGACACACTCGTTGCCGCATCCTCAAAATAAGCGTTAATGGAGCGTTGAGAATTTTAGGCTTTCCAACTTGTAAAATCCAAATGGCTGTGTGGCGACACTATGTCATAATTGAACTATCCGCTGCTGTTCTAGGGAAAAATTGAGCAAACAACATCACTGCTATGTGCTAAAAATTAGCGTCTGCAGTGCGCAACAACATAAGACCTTGCATCTTGGATAATCCATGGGCAGTGCAGTAACATTAACCCAGATTTGAACTATCGGCTGGCTTTCTCAGCAAAATGGTTAAGACAACATCGCTGCAAGGTCCTAAATATGAGCGTCAGCGGCGCATCAACGCTTTTAGTGCTTGCATCTTCGATAACTCAGGGGCTGTTCGAGAGCATTGATCCATAATTAAGCTATCCGCTGTCTCCCCATGCCAAAATGGTTTCTATGACATCGTAACGGTGCCCTAAAAATCAGCGCCAATGGAGAGACAATGGTGTTAGGCATTGCATCTTCGAAAATCAAGGGGCTTTGCGACCACATTTGTCCATAAGCAATCAATTGGCCACCTTTCTAGGCAATAATGCTTGCAATAACATCGTAACTATGTCCTAAATTGAGTTTTACATGGTCAGTCTTTTCAATATGTTCTTGTATAAAAATTCACAAATATGCATGCAATGTCTCACAGATCTGATCATTTAGTGTATAGCTCTAGAGTCAATATTTGAGAACCTGCATTCTGCTATACCATCACGTTACTTTCGGCAGTCTCTCGATTTGTAAAACCCATCTTTCCAATTTCTACCACCATGTCGGATTCAAAATCTTGAAATACCACAGTAGTAGATGTTATAATCTATTCCAAAAATGAAGGGATCTTTATTCGTGACTTCAGCGCCCTTCCATTACAAATCATCTTCAATGCTTCGTGGGCTTCAATGAATGTAGGCTTGAAAGGTCCTGGTGTTTAGGATCATTCGGGACATGTGTCTTCATGGCGATATTATTTGCACTGCGGAAGTGAGGAGACAGATAGCGCTGGAATGATATATATCATTTGTCATCAAGTTCTTCACCATACATTAGACCATGGGTCCAGCTGAATGGGGAAACACTTGCTGGCAAAAGCTCAAATGGCAAAGTCAAAAAAATTAACACAGTTGAAAGTTACTGAATCAAGTAGTTTGACAGTCAATGAAACAGCTTTGGGCATCCTGCAGAGGTAAAGATGTTGAGGAATTACAATAGTACATTCACAGAGGAAATTCATATTTGACATCCAGCTTAATCCATATTGGCCGAATGGACAGATAAAATACTCCAAACTTGCGACTGAGAACTTTGAAACTTCCGAATTTCCCCAAGACACGTGGATTCACTACCACATGTTTGGATTTCTTTCGGCCCATATTCCATGGAACTTTGTATCATATCTCAAGCTGAGATGGTCATATAAAGCATTATGATGTGACCTAGTGCTGCCATCTACCACGACCCTTATCATCATTTGCCAGATGGAGTAGGCACCGACTGTGGATGCAATTAGGATGCAATTGTTGTCACGCAATTCAGTTAGTTTAGCTTTGCACCAGTAGGCATTCATGAACAAACTCGCCGTAACGTCAGTCATTGCTTACTTTATGGACCGTTATTGGGCATCGGGTGATTTACAACTTGCTATCCATGACGTTGATCACCTATTCTTTTCCAGTTTCGAATGCTAATTAAGGACAATAGTCAAGGGCCAAAAGACTAGATCAAGGCTACCTGTAGATTTGAAGGACATCCTTCATGGTTTTGAGCTTACTGACAGCTGTTTGCTTCCAATTACAACTGAGAATGCTTCCACAAATAACAAGATAACATGCATGCTGCAATCAACACATGAAGCCTCCGGAATCGAGTGGCCTACATTGAAGAACCACATCCCATTCAAGGCCGATGTCATACAGCTGGCTTTAGGTGCATTCATGAGCAGTCTGGGTGTAAAAGGCCGCACCAGGTCTTGGGAAGCCCATGAGCACGATCAGCAGTTGGGAGAGATTGCAATCATAGACATTGGGTCGAGTCAAAGACTTCGAAAAGATGGCAATGCTAGAATCAGTAAGGTGTTGGCCATGTAACCAGGTTTTGCTAAGATAATTGGGAAAGTAAGTATTTCATGATATTTTGAAAGTTCTGAAACTGACCTTTATATAGCAGACAATGCTTGCTGTATTGATTACACTGACACCTGGTCATCAAACGAGTTCATTGACTGTCAAACAGCCAACCTCCACATCACCATACAACCAATTATGGATGTCAGGATATTGTGGAACTGGACAGTAGAGTGGCTTGAGCGAGCCTACCGATTTCAAGAATTCACCCACAAGTGGCTCCAACATCCAAAATGCAGTGATTACTGTCCAGTCTTCATAATACAGGATGACAGGACGTTGCGCAAGTATGTCATGGAAGCTTTGAGGCCATTCTGATATTGGACCCTGTGAATGTTGAAGAGGAATACAGTCACATTGCATCACGTTATCACTGTCTACAGTGACATGTTTCATCATGCGGATGGCGTTATGCGAGTTTAGCTAGGAAGAAGACTAAATAGAAGGCAGACTTGCTCTTCATCGTGAAGTTAGCTCGACAGCAGGTGTCCAAATATCATGCTAAAGTGACTGCAATGACAGGTATGCTTCTCAGTTCTTCACATGTCCTTGATTCTTTCAGGGATTTGCATTTGTTTAGGAAGTGGGACACGGGAATGGAAATTAATTCTGAGGATTAGACTTCCTATAGTACCAAAGACGAAGAGGCCACTCTGAGCTATGTGGAGAATAAACACTGTGCTAAACCTGGATGTGTGTGAGTCAATGAACCTGACAGTGTTACGAGCAGAATTCTTGTCCCTATCCAATGGCATCAGTACCCGGTCATTCACCCATTGATTCAAATGATTTCTCCTGGGATGATATAGAATACTTAACACCTAACAATGTGGCTGAAACAACAGCTGAACGAAACAATTGCACAGCATGCTTTTTGACCGCCGCCAGGCTCTATTTGCATTTGCCGCCTGAAGCATCAAAATTCTTGGTGCAAATTAATCCAAATCTCAATAATTACCACTCCATCCCAATGGAGATTAGCAGTACAGTTTACATACTGGACATAACTGACTGGTGGCACCAATAAGAAGAAACGCACACACTGTACGCCAATATCTCCAATGTGGCACACGTCACATTCTCTATCATACCACATGGTGTCAGAGTGGATGCCAGTTTTTCCCTTTCATGATATATTCTCGCCTGAAGGTAGTCAAAAACCACCTGCGGGACCCGTTGCGAAAGAGTCATTGTAATGTACTTTGCTTGACCCGATCTTGGCATTTTGGCAGTTGATAACAGCTGATTGGATACAACAAACACAGAAAATGAGTTGGAAATTAAGAATGAGGGGGAGGAAAGGAAATTGCACAGAATGGCCAAGGTCCACGACATGTTGGAAATGTGGCCGGGCAGCCTAATCCTACATTTTATACAGAGGGAATCTCACATTCAAAACAAGCAGATGACAGCTGTAGGATACATTTCAGACATGAAAGAGATCGTTACAGCATCCTGGTTACTCTTTCAACATGCAGGTGTTGCTGCATTTAAATTCTCAGAAAGATTACCTTTGCCACAAGCTTTGTCTACAAAGGACCTCCCTGGAGGACAAACTCAATTATTAAATGTCTGCCAAATGAGAAGAATCAACGATCATCTGGTCGAGAATGATGAAGATAGCGCACTTGAAAGTGTTTCAAACCCTGAGATTTAGCTCTTTCAGCTTAGCGCCATGGATAATCCCAATGACAGCGAAGACGATTGCGCCGCAGACGTTGGATCTGACATTGAGCAAGACAATGGCATCAATGATCCGGAACTCCCAGTGCCGTAGTATGTGAGTGCTGTGCCAAATGGTTCCTCATTAATTTGGCCAACACAGTATTCAAAGAGACATGCTGAAAAGGTGTTGGTGACGGTCAATACAATAGGAATGAGGAGCAATAAGGGAGTGACGAAAATGTAGGACAGAATGTATCAATGTCTCACCAGCTTCTTTATGTAGCTTGACCGAGAGTTTCAGTTAGAGATATATCATGGGCGAATGGTGAGCAGTAGGATGTGAATAGTGGTTGATAAACAGATGTATCACAGGCACAATAAATCTTTTGGTAAGATATATAAAATTTAGTTGTGTGAAAGTGAACACTGTATAGATGTTAGTGTGGTCAGCTTTGCCACAAGACCGAGTCTTAATTGGTCAGAAAGACAACCAATAAGTTCATGTAATGATGAAAATAATAATCGATGCCAGCAAATTGTGAATAGACAATAGATTAAAATGAGCGTCCACGGAGCATCAACGATTTATGGACTTGAACGTAAGGTAATTACACAGTAGTTTTATTGCTGCTATGCATAACTGACATATTGGCAGCTTTTGTGGGGAAAAGAGACAGCAACACAGGCAACGCCCCATTCTGAAAATGAGCGTCAATGGAGCATCAACTATCTTTAGCTTTGTAGCTTGGGTAATTTAAGTTCCAATTGGTTGCAGACATTGATTGAAGAGATATTGGTAGCCTTTAAGGGCAGAAACAAGAGCAACATGCTCCCTGCCGCATCCTGAAACTGAGTGGCAATGGAGCGTCAACAGTTGTAGGTCGTCCATATTTGCTAATCAAGGCATTGTGCAGATCTTCGCGCACATGACAGAATTATTGCCTGCCCAGTTAGCTAAAAATACAATATATCAACCGTAAAAACACGGATTCCATATTAATCGATATTGCAAACTGCAAAACATACAAAAATGAAGCATTGGTTGTTGAAATCAAGATATTCATAACACACGATTTACAAACTGCAAAAACAAGAGTGTTATAGGAATCTATAGGTGGACTCACTGGGCAACCAGCTGACAACACGCCCCATTCAAATGGTTCGAGAGGTTCATAATGAACTGTACCTGAGTTGACAGTTTGGGTTTATTGACGGTCGGGACCACCAATTTGGCCATAGTTTGGTTTGGACCTGGACCCGGACCCGAAGTGACAGTCCCGCACCATTGCCAATACTGCCCATAGAACTTCACAATAGGTTTGGATCGACAACAAACCGAGGGTGAACACTTGCACCTCAGCTGTGACTCCCCAGGTCCACAATGAATTGAGTTCTGCAGATGCTCAATGTGCCAACAATTCTATGGCATGTGGTCACCTTGAATGCTTGAACATCCATTCATTATTACAACGTTTAGAAATGTTATACGCAGGGGCACCTGTTCTAGTTCAAGTTCTCAGTTTTCCATTCGCCAGGCTACAAGGGTTAGTTAATGTTCTCTGTTTTCTCTTGCTGCATCTGGGTCAGGTGGGTTTCGTTCAGGTAGGTCTCATTGCTGTGTATCTGGTTCTGTTCTATGTGCAATGGCTGTAGCTGACCTCCAATTTGTACATCCAGCCAGAGTGTTGTGATATCAGATGATAACATTCTACATTAGGAATCAATCTATTTCCGAGCACCTGACCAGGAATGCATCTATTCAAGCACATGTGACATCATTGGAAATAACATCACTGGACTGCCATCCGCAATCTCTAGGTGAACCATTCCTGCTATCTGTCTTGAACTCTTCATGTCATGCCTTGCATAGCATCCTCTGAAACTCTGTGCTTCCTCTTGCACCATTATTGTTCTTATTCTATTGCACTTTATCTTATATGTACTGCTTATACACCCTCTCCCACATTCCCCAACATTCTGTCTTTAGTACAACAAATGGAACCTAAGCCTAACCAGGTGAGAAGTCACTATTCACAGAAGTATCAAGAAGCATACCTTGAGAGAGTACATTCATTGAAGAAAGCACCCACTCTTTATTGTCTATCGAATGTTTTCCTTCCAATTGTCTGCCTTTAGGCATTGAATTGTGGATGACAAATGTCCCTAATGCCTGGAATGAAGCAGTATGATGATACCTATCAGGTGATCAGTAATGATGAAAATAAGACGACAAGAGTCTCCATAATATCATTCAATGTTGAAGAACGCAATGTGGATGATTATCAGGCAGTCATACTGCAATGCCAGCCTTACCAGGACAAGTCATTACAAATTGCAATGGTTTCATTGCAAAAGAGACGCAGCAGTTCCAATACTGTCATTGCACGCCTTCCACTTGGAAATTCCTGAAATCCACTTGTAGCAGTGGCACCACCACTGCTCAAAAGCCAGAAGTCAACTCACCTCAACAATGTATCTGAGTCTGACCAGGCACCATCCATCCAGGCACTGCCATTACCCAATCCCAGTAGAGCTCAGAACATTCCCCAACACCAAAATGCTACACTGGAGGTAATACAAATATTCAGCAAGGCAATTGCATCCATGACTGCTTGGCAAATGTTATCAGATAACAAGTACTCGAAGAATAATTAAGAATAGAACTAGCCATTGATTTTCAGTATCGTCATTGAGTATTAACAGGTGCTTCTTGAGACTCACCATGGCTGTTTCAATGACTCAGTGGTTCATCCCTCAAAATAGATCTGTGAACAGGAGAAGCTGTAATTCTTGGGTTCTGATTAATGCTGTTATATCAAATTTACGATATTAACTATGCCACCAAATATACATAGTCAAAACTCAGGATTAGTATCATTTCAGAATGCTTGGCCGATAGGGCACACAAAATATTGGTTGGTAGTTATATCAGCAAAATATATAATGTTTTGGGAGTTATAACTCAATGACTCAACTATTCAAAACAACAACACCGATCCTACCAGAAGACTCTGAAGTTCCCAAACAGGCTCAATGCTAAATGATGTACTTCTCACATGCTCTGAGAAGGACTTTCAGGTGCTCCTCAAAACTTCTGAAGTAGTGGGACAGAATTCAAGAATATGCTCAAGAGTATGCAGTCCTCTTCAGAATGCTATAATAATATGCCTTTAGGTTGGTACAATTTAAGAGCTGCTGGGAGTACGACACTCGTCTCCAAGACCATTCTGATGCACCTGGAGCCAGACTCTCTAGGAGCGATAATATATAATTTCTATATCGAATAGTACAATTCAATAAACTATCTCCAGATATACACCTATATCAGGCATACTAATCTAATTAATACATAGTCCAGTAGGTATCTAAATGAACACGATTATTTACAAGCCATACACTATTGATGCCACCCACTGCAGGATTCACCTGCACCAAATATGCTGGTACAACTATTGCTCCGACAGGTACAATATGCATCTTATTCGTCTGTTTGACAACCCTGATGACCCAATCCACACAATCAGCCCAGCCATGAAGATCTTTGAACTTTGTTGGAATCACCACCATTTATTCTTGAGCTTGAAAATGTAATACCCATTTTTGAGTCATTGTACACAGCTTAGAAATGGTTCATATTGCCTTCCCAGCAGGAAGGCACTCCTGACATTGCACGATTTGATTTGGTGGAGTTCTGCTGAAGTACAATACGGGAATAGAAGGAATTGATCCTTGGAAGGTGTTATCAAGGTCATAATCTACAGTTTTCGTATACTGGACACTGATGTTATGAGATTCAGGCATGATCCCTTGATTGGCATTGGTATATTCTACCTTGCAACCAAGTCCCAGATGCTCAACAGAAGTAGGGTTGTGAAATGGTTGACAGTAGTACAACAGCCCATTCTGGAGTTGAATAAATATACTGTCAATGTGAACATTCTGATCATATTTGAACACAAGTCCACTAACTTCGTATCCCCAGTCTTCTACAATTTGAGTGCGGAATACCTGTTGAAAGTTGGGAATTCCGAATTCTTGTGATGCATCTTTAATTGAGGTTACCTTGATACTTCTGCACACTCCGCGGACATGTGTTTCTCTCAGATGATATACCAGCTGTAATATGGGGCAGATGCAGAGCTCATCCTGAATTGGTTGAATACATAACACATTGGCTCTGTGTGTACTTCACTGTTTATCAGGAGCGGACTGTAGGTTGAAAACTTTTGTAGAGTCAAAATCATACTAACCTTGGAGTGCAAGATATAACAGTGTCTCTTCCATATAGTCAAGACCGGGACACTGGTCATTATGAGTAACCATCTGTTGAATGTAACTGAGTTTGTTGCAAGATCGATATCTGTCTTTCATGTTGGCGATATGTAGCCGTCCACAAATAACAGTGGTGCAATTGTCACCAGTATCTATTTGGTTAATTGCCTCGCATATATGCCTCAAAAGATGAATCTTTCGATATTTGAAATTTATTACGCACTTTTCAATAGTTTTCTGGAGTGCCTGAATGGCGATTGTCTCCCACCAAGCTTCATACTCAATCAAGCGGATAGAGTATTTCTTATTACACTGCTTTTGTTCATTCGAGGTGATACCATAAAGCACTCTCTCCAGCTGGTCAGTGACGCGCTCCGTCTCAGACAAGCTCCAGGTTGTGGCTTCTGACTCAGCATCAGATAAGCAGTTCTGAAATTGCAGTCGCTTGTTAGCGGTCACTTTCGCCACCCCATATGCGTTGTTTTCCACTGTAGTTTTCATTAGTGCATGGTGTTGGGCAAATATGCTTCTGCAACCGGTTGCCATAGTCTCAACCTCCTCAAATAGTTGTCGCTCATGATGCTGGAATAATTCATTGAACATCCAGCATTTCACAGGTGTCACATAATGAATATCAAGCTCAAAACACTCGATTGCCTTCTGACGGTCAGCATCCCACCAAGTGGTTGCTGCTTGCCAGGCACTAATCAGGAGCACCCCAAATTGCATACATTCTGTTTTTGAAACCATTTCAGCCCCATACACAACAGCCTCGATGGCAGCACGAATCTTATTTATCTTTTGTTCGCATAACTGATGGGATGCTGTTGAAGAAAGGTTATCTGCGTTGGCCTTTGAAGACTTCAACATGTTCTGTTCTTGAAGAATCCCATCGTTCTAGTAAAATCGCTTGAGTGCATTGTCTAGTATTTTGAGGGATACTTCTGGGTTATTTTGTTGGCTCACAAGTAGACAGAATTGACATAATGCACCCACTGATTCCATTACCATTGCATCGAAGGGTGTTTCTGCCGCAGATTTCCCGTCATGATTGGAGCGGACAACAAATGGAGAGGAATTTATATCCAGTGCTCTGATCATTCTACAGATCTCTTTAACATGCCAGGTGCGGCTATTCAATCAATCGAATGGTATATAGAAGTGCTGGTTGCCAGCATATCGTGGCACCGATGAGAATGGATCATTAAATCGATTCTTTACCCATCTTGTTTTCAGGTATTTGAGCAGCCCGTTCAGTACGTCTTTGACTAAACACAAGACCAGCTGATGCAATTCATCAGGCTGCGAAAGCTGATAGACATTGCAGAGAGAATATTACCAGAACTGGTTGCGGATTAGGTGGACACAAAGAGTGTGCAGAGCATCAATTTCATTGTGCTACAGCAGCTCCGGATAAATATAGTGGTATCTTGACTTGTCGATTGGTCGAAAAGTGAGTGGCGGATCAGCGCAACTTTAGGAAATTCGCACATCAGTCATGAGCCATCAGGGATTTGAACACAAATGACATGTTCCGGATAATCCCTGACCCACGCAGCTAAAATTGGGCAACATTTTTGCTCGAATGCATCTGCCCCATCCCATTTCAAGCCAGGGCCACTGATGTCAAGATGCCTAAGTTGAGAAAGCACAGTTCCAACTGCAGAATGCCAGGCCTCGTCAACTATTTTGGCACCATTTGGTGGACATGGGATCAGGCTGATGACAATGCAAGAGCCCTTTTTAGGTGGCCGGTGGAAATCTTTTCAAATATTACCAATCGTGCGATACAGTGGCTTTGCATGCTGATCGCCCGAAACAATCGTCATGTGAGACATGTCGGATGCACAAATGGCTGGCATACTTGTCGCTCTGGCAGGAAGATGATATTGTGTATCCCACCACCAATCACCTGTGTTCATGTTGCTGTAGATTCGCTGGCCCTTGGAGTCATCGAGGCACACCAGTTCACAATCGAGGCGTGCCTGAGAAGGCAGATGTGCTAGGAGGAACTGGATACATTTGGAAATATTGCTGTTGTATAATGTTCAAAAGATATGTGAGTCAACTTGAATCCAACTATTATCGCCGAGCCCAACATTGAGTTCAGGGGGGAGCATTCACATGGCATCAGCTCAATGGAAGGATTCTATTTTGAAGTCGTCCAGTCCAGGCCTGATATGTTGATCTATTCATGTTTTCATTTGGTGGGTAAACCAGTGAGCCTACTGGAAGTGAGGTGCGGACCGAAATGTATCCTATGGATTTCATTGTTCTCAGTACTCTCAATGCTTGTTGTACAATCTAGTTGCTTTGCCATACGCTATCCCCCCCGCATGTTCCACTTCAACTACCTGCCTATAACCCTTTGTGTTTGTTGGATCAGGGGTAGAGGTAAGATCAGGTTCCTGAGGGTCCATCGGTTCTTCGTTGGGAGTAGCTTAGGGTTGTGGTGCACCTGGTACATTGTCTATGAGTAGATCATTAATTGACAGCTTGTTGATGGCCATTCAGACGCACCTATTATAGTCAAACCATAATGGCTCAGGGTGATACCAGCCGGCAGGTGGTAAAATCACATTGGGTAAGAGCCCTTCATTCATCGATAATGGGTAATATTGTTGATGTTGAACTTAGAGTCAGTTTGTGTTGAATAATTTCTATTTGCAGATATAGCATTTAATATGTTTTCAGCGAGTGTTGACCAGATTTGAGAAATTATCAGTGTTCTGATGAATTTCAATGATGCTTTATGGTTTATGGTTTGTTGCTGGATTTGAACCTCAAGGATATTTGTTTGAAAGCAAGCTAACTCCAACTCAGGTTAGTATATCACTTTGAAAGCTGCACCGCACCCCACCAGATGTAGAGGAGGGGTAAAACAAAGTCACCTTACGATCAGATTTCTTCACAAACTAGGATAATATCTATCATATTCTGCACAATACTGCTGCACATTTTCCACTGAAATTGGTTTGCAAAGAAAGCTTCTTTTGTCATCACTGCCATTAACTATTAATACTGTTCATCAGGTGCTACTATAATCCTCTGATGGTATACTACATGATTGAGGCATTGTGCAGATTAGGTCTATGCTCAAGCCTCAAACAGCGGATAACATCAACTTCAATCAATGAATAGGTAAGTTTCCTAGCTGGCTGTATGCCTGCTCAATGATTATCGAGAACTGATAGGCTGGTAGGCTGTTTTCCCTAGTATGGATCCTTGACTGCTGGGTGGATCCTGAGGTGATAACCATGATTATACAAGGAGCTTAAATGGATGCAATCGCTGTTGCTCCTGGACTAACAAGGCCGCATACTAAATGAAGTGCAGGTCATACACACACAGTTTTAGTGTAAAATGCCTAGTTGTACTAACCTTCCAACCGGAAATAGTTCTTGCTGGGTTTCTGGAGATATCATGTTGTATCCGGTCTATGATCTTTACGGTCATAAACTGAAAAAAGGTGAGCTTCTATCCAAGATCGGAGTAAACGAATACGAGCAAATAACAAAGAAAGTCGGGATTTCTGTGACTATGATGTATTTTTCTCAGCCGGATTTCATGGGATCAAACGTTCAGTGAAACACAACAGTTTGTGACAAATACGATGAACATAAGAAGCCTTCATTCCACCAACGGTCACAGCTACCATCAATATTCTCAAATATTGGCTGCGTCATTTGAAATTATGAATTGAATTGATAATTAGATTACTACCAATCCTATGCTCACATACGATGTCAACGAATGGATCTTCGCCAATGACAACCAATTTGGATCCAACAGGCTGGCTGTTTGGCTGATAACAACTCCCAGATGACAATGCGGGAGCATCACATGATAATGCTGGAAAAACACCACACAACGACCCTCAATTTGGGCATTCCATAAACCAATTTCTTCCACCACCACCAGGGTATAGTTACCTGCCTTCGCATCCACCATTGCTAAGCACTCCCCAGATCTCCCATCAGACCCCATTCATCATGACACCAAGCGTATAACCACGCTCTGGTGCGACCCAAGGATATCCGAGTTATGGGCCCTCGTGGCACTCATATGATTACCCCCAAGGAGGTTATAGTGGACCTTAAATGTTACCCCCTCACAAATTCACATGACATGGGCCGTCATCTCCAGGCACACCTCAAGTACCTCGAGCACAGCCCTGAAAAAATCCAGGCTTTTGGCCGACATCTTCCCCCTCTATTGCACCAGGGCAACATCCTAGCGCACCTGGAACACCCTCCAATAGCCTCCCAATGAAAGGATATGAGCCGGCAGCGGAACCATGCAGGACAGATGTTCCAGGGATTGCCGATTTGCCCCTCTCACCATGGATATCATTTGATGAATCCGATGCAGATCATCAGAACAACAATACATCGGAATTGGGTGTTGCTGAAGGCAATGCCCCAATCAGGTTGAAGCAAATGGAATTCTCTTTGATGCAATTTGACAAAAAGATGGGGCAGCCCACCTTTAGTACCTTCAACAAGTGGAAGAAACTATGGGTGGCTGGGGGTCTGGAGAAGAAGCATTGGTCAATTATCCCGTGACAGAACTGTCTGAAACAGTGTCAAGATGGAAACCTGCACTCGAACACGGCAGTTGCAGATTTTTGGAGACTTTCGAGACCAGGGGGCATTTGGAAACCCTTGTTAATGCCAAATGGATTCGGTGACACTGGGTTGGAATGATTTCGATGGAATGTGCAGGCGAGGTTCATGAGAAAAGAAGCAGCGAAGCAGAAGCAACAAGCGACCAGTGACAGATTTGGCAGAGCAGATGGACAACAAACCGAGTAGTTACCGTCCAGAGCCGCCAAATACCACTATGATGTTTGTGATTCATCGAGTGCCAAATGACAATAATGTACAGACATCCCACAATCAACTGTAAGCTTCGTACACAGCTGTAAGGAACTGGGAGGCGCTGATTGCTTTCGTTGAACAAAATTGTACCCTGACAGAACCATTCTGTCTGACTGTGATATACAAGTAGAACTTGACGCGGGAAGAATTGGATGAACAGTATTTGGGATATCTTGCACCCAGGGAAATGATGAATGACCGTCTATATGCTCAGATTTCATACAACAGTTCCCTTTCCAGTGTCTTCTAGTTGAAACTGGGACGCAATTTGAAACTATTTTTGATAGAAACAATGACAGCTACAGGGAAGGATATTGCGGAGCATGTGATTAGACTGGCCAAGGTAATCCCCACTAGCCTCGTTCCAGTTAGTTATGCCCCACTTGCAAGTAGTACTCTTAGACACCGGAGGCATCTGATGAAACTAAATGAGTGGTGGATGAGAAGGCATGTCGGAAAGACAGGGATACTAGGTTTAATGTAAGTTCTGATTGAGTGAATAGAATTGATTATATTCCACATATTTATTGCCTCAATATACTTCTGTGTGAAATACCTAACATCATGATGAACTTCCGAAGCACCGGAGTATGAGCCCATCAGTCCAACTTTCCTCGGAGCAACTGAAACTGATCATTCTGGACGAAAAGATGACTGACCAATGTGCAAGAGAGGTTCAGTATCAAGTGGATGGCGAGGAGGTCATCGATCCAGATAACACCAGTTCAGTATTGAGCATTTTTCTCAACACAATCAACAACAAATTTGAACAGGACTGTCTTGATGGGTCAGTCAGGCTGCTGACTGCGCATCTGGTTTGACAATCAACAGATGACTGTCTTCCAGGCCACAAGTTGTCAATTCCTGGCATACCCGGAACCACGTTTCTAGTGCACCAGGGGTATGTCTTTCGGTTTATTGTGAGGAGTGGGATTCGGGATGCTGATATGCCAGGAGCACTGGTGGCAGATGAAACGGGTCTTGGAAAGACTTTCACCTCGCTGGCAGAAGCAATGATAAGCAAACTGCTGACTGAGGAAGCTGTAATGGGGTGACCACTGTTGATTTTATGGGTGAATACCCTTGCAGAGTGGGTGAATATGGTACAGAGTGACTTTCCTGGAATTATTAGTGAAGAATGGGAATGGTATGCATGGCGGAGACATAATTTGGTGCCGCACCGCCTCATAGAGATTCAGAAAAATCCGCCGCAGGGCAATCCAGTGCTAATATCCGCCCTTGAACCAATCATGGTAGTGACATTACCGGGAGTGGCAGAGACGTTCATGAGTGTCATCGATGAGATGACATATGCAACATGTTTCAAACTCATTTTCTTGTTGCATATGGACATTGGGAATCTCACACACAACAATCTGACCACCAGACTTGATGAGCCGGATAACCGATGGAATATCCACTTTGATTCTTATGCTACCTTAACATCTAGAGCGAAACCATCAAGCGATGGCCAACATTCACACTGTTTATGGAGTTTTGGGATTTTTGATGAGTCTTATCAGTACAAGACGAAAAATAGTGTGGGCTGGTGAATTGCAATGAATGCAAGAATTTGATTCAAACATCAAGTCACCGGAATGCCGGGATTCAATTCACTGTATTAGTGGTGTTTCCAGACAAGGTGGCCGTTTTCTGTTGCCCCTGAGAATGCAGAGAATGATACTGTGATGGAAAAGCAAAGTGCCACGGGACTGTATTCTGCAGTGAAAAGTGTGATGCATGCCATCCGGACTGAACACAACAACGCCCAACCAGATGCGGCACACCAGATGATCCAAATTACAATGCCCTGGACAAGCAGAAGGTGCTCAGAATTGGAACTGGTATATGGGAAACCACTTGTTCGCACACTGAAGGAGAATGCACACCTTGCTGATCTTGAATTGACTGAAGACAAGCAAGCTAAACTATCGACCCTTGGAGAGAGATACACCTCATGGGGTGCTTCCAGAGTGTGGTGGATATATGAATGACGGTTGGCATGCTTCTCATCGGTATTGGGAGACACCGGTGATCGGAATGAGGTGTCAGAACAATGGTATGATGAAATGCCATTCGAGCCTTGGGTGGATTCTCCACTTTTCCAATGGCTGAGAGACACATTTCTGCCAATGTTTGTCAATTCAGCTGCAGAGTATCCCGAGTCTGAAGAGGACCACGAATCAAATGTGGCGCTCCTGTACGAGCCTGAAACTAACCAAAGTCCTTTGCCTCGTGCACCTGCCCCTCAAAAGGCGGTGCTATTTTGTCCGCTGCCAGGTCAAGTTCTTCATTTGAAGTGGTGGCTAACAAAGTTTTTTGGGGATGATTTGGATATTTGCTACATGTATGCAGAAATGGGGAATAATGAGCTCACAGAAATGCAGCTCAAATTTGACGATTTGCCACATCCCTCAGTATTAGTAACTACAGCCAAAGTCAGTGGGACAAGCCGAAATCTCACGCCAGCAAAATATGCGGTAATAACTCCGAAGTTCTTGGTACTGAGTGAGCAGCGCCACTTATCTGAACAGGCCTACGGAGCAAGGTGACGTCGTGCCATCAGATGGTAAGGATGATCGATAATTATCTGGGCAGGGTAATCAAAGTATGCATCTTGAAACATTCAACCAATACAATCTGACCAAAGGATGAAAAATAGTCAAATGGAATGGACAATGAAGCGCTTGTGAGGAGTCCAGGGGCATTGGTTAGAGCTCGATTCCATTTCACATTAGTTGATTATAGTGATGAATATGAGGTGAAGTCAATGAAAAACAGATATCTTGCAAACTGTAACACAGCCTCATTTGAATGGTCCATTCTGTGATCAAAAGTAGATGCGCCAGTTTAATGGTCGACTAGATCAAGTTCTGCGGTACACTACATTTCTGAATCTGTCAATTTGTCGAAGCTGCAGTCACTGCTTATCGTATATTGTCTGGGTGGAATTGTGATACCCAAATCAGCGAACAGGATTACAGTTTTCAGGTGCACCTGAACCTCCAAGAGTGATTCAAAATATTTGTCCCATGTCAATTTCAGGCCCGCCAGACCCTAGAATTGGGAAAGAATTCAGGATATTCACCGAACCAACAATGCTGAATAATTTACAGTCAATTGCACCAGAGAATCGCTATGAACATCTCGACTCTCCTGAGTCAGATCCAGCACTCTATGTCACTAATTATCCAGGCTTAAAAATACTGTCTAAGCGATATGGAGTCGATGTATTGTATTCTAAGACATGGCTGACATATTCCAGGCTAACTGGATGAATGCAGCGAAGTATTTCCCTGCTCACGAATGCAGTTCTGGTCAACCTCAGATTCACTCTCCTGCTGAGTTTGATGGTCTCAGTTTTGACACTACATGCATATACTATTGAAAGGCTAATTTCAACAAGCAAGCACTTATTATTCACATATGATCCCACTCCAGGCATTTCTCTGAATGGTATATACCCACATCGCATTACCTTTGAACGATTCATGTTGCTGAATGCCTTGAATCTGAGGCTGCAAGAACACAAAGTGTTATCTGTCACACGCCAAACCATTAGGTGCAGGCGCGGCTCATCCCACTCGGTGCCAGCTACTATTTGAATCTATGCTTCATTGGAATGTCAAGTCCACCGCTTAAATGCCATAACTGTCATGCTCCGTGTCAATCCATTCTCTAGAGGAAGGTGTCCACGACACTCATACCATAGATGCCCAGCCCTGGGCGATACGAAACCCCACTTAACTGGACATTGACTAGGCAGAATGTTCAGACTGTACATTTCCAACATCCTAGAATAGCTTCTGTCATTCAGGCTTCATATTGGAGCTGCAGCTTGAGAGAATGAACCTGAAGAGACACATTCTCCTCAGCGACTCTGCAGATGACTGGCAACTTCCACTCACTTGTATACCACACTTCCTCGAACAGGGTTAAATTCACAACAATTTTAATCCATACCTAACTACATTTTAACTGACTTGAATGTTTAGGCCACTGAAAAACTGTATTTATAATGGATTATGTAACCGATTTCCATCAGGAGAGCTCGAAGAGATAGAATCTCAACGGCAGTTTCTGCTCAGCAGCTCAATTTGGAACTGGCAAGCTCTCGCTGAGCGCATATCTTAAACGCCTGAAGTTTGTGACGAATCATAACCAGACGATATCTAATTCCTGCCAATCTCCAATCCGAGGTGTGCATGGAGAACAAATGATGAGGAAAGCTCAAGTAAAGGAACGGAAGTTTCTGAGAGTACCAGTAACTGTCAAAGTAAGGCGGGCCTACAATTGCTGCCATTGGATTGTATCCTGCATGCCAATTTAATGCTAGCTGCACCTCAATTGACCAGAACTGCATGCTGTTATTGGGTTTTGTGCTTGCAGATGAAGCCTCATCCCGCATTCATATTGTTCTTATGCACTGCTTTCAACCTCAATATTTATGTTAAGTTAACATTGTAGCATTGAGATTCATAATGAGTTTGTGATTAAATGATGCAGTAATTACATGATATTATGCCCAACATCTTAATGTCAGTGACTGTTTATGACCCATTCGCTAGCATTATTGGCATTGACAAGATCGGGAATCAATCAGATTATCCCTCAGTATACATCGTACCTTGACCATTCTTTCTCTATTTTGAATCTCTTCTTTGTAATGGAACATTCTCTATCCTCTCTTACACTGACGGCATACATATTGTGACTTCGGCAGACTGAGACCACCAAAAGTGAAGTTCTGCACATGATATTGCCTAATCGACCACTAACTTTACTGCAGATTTTCTAATACAACAGAATATCATCAAAATAGAGTGACCATCCAACTGGTATACCACATTCGGAAATTCATATGTATCCACTATCAGGAACACATGCAGTCTGAACCCATGAAACTTCAACTATTGCCACTCAGCAAGGTCCCAACTCAATCCTCCGTCCGAGTCCTGCATGGTTCTTCAACACACTAACTATTCTGTGCTGTGCGGTCACAACTCATCTGCTCGAAGTGGAGCCACAATAAACTACCTTCGGTGGAATCTCAGTCGTCGACATATGTCCGGCCCTGAGACTGAGTTAGTGATACAACCATGTTAATGTCTCAAGTTCTTCAGGTATGTCAAGATCATCAGGTGCGTCTGGTTCAAATTCTAGGTATGTTGGCTTTAGCCAACCACCAATTTGTGCATCAATAGCATACTTCGATATGAGTGCTAACATGTGTGAATTGGGGGCATGAAGAATCCATCCAATCCGGTGTACCTGACGTTTCCGAAATCACAATATAGCACTAGCGTTGAACATAAAAATATAAACCGCGAACAATGTCTTCCGTACTCTGTCCAGACACGTCTGGAATTACATTCTGCTCAGCTGAACTTCAGTATTTCCAGGCACAGCTCGAACTACATTCCCTTCAGCCGTGGGTTACTTTGTTGCCCAATTTCTCATTATTCTATTAAACTTCATACTATATTTATGTTTATATACTTGAGTCTACATTCCCCAACTTCACTTCATCAACATGGAACCTACGGCAAGCCAGGTGAGGAATTACAATTCACTGAAAAATCAAGAAGTACACTATAAGTGAGCACTTGCACCTGCCTTGAAGAAGACAGCCAATGATCATTCCCAATCAAATGTGTCAACCCCAACCCAGCTTCCTTGTATACAATTAGTGATAGCTAATGTCCGAGGTATGATTCATATGAAGAACGATGATGATGATACCGATAGGGAAATTCGGGATGATGCTAGTGAAGACACTAGAGAGTCCACCTTGTGATTCAATATCGTAGAAGACCATTTCGACAGCAAGCAGGAGTTCCTACCTGTGGACCAGGTGCCCAGTACACAGACGGTATGAACGAGAAGAGTTCCCCTGCCAATAAAATCTAGCCGTGCCAATTCTCTCATTGGCTGCACCTTACTTCCAAATCGGCAACATCCGGCGGCTGCCATACTACCACCATTCCACAAATGCTAATAGTTAACCATCAACATATTACACGAGTCTGACAGTGTATCCGCCCAGGCGCTCCCGCTTCCCAATGCTGGTGGAGACCAGAATGTGCCTCAACCAAAGGCCGGTGGAGATCACAAATTTCATCAATATCAAAAGGCTACTGTTAAGATAGCGAAACGGTCAATGGAGGCAATCGTATTAACGAAGACTCCCTGGCCAACCATTTCGGATGAGAAGTACTCGATGGCTAACAAAGCTCATCAACTAGCCATAGAAGCTCAGCATTGGCAGCGGGCATTAGCAGGTGCTTCTGTAGGTACACCATCTGTGTGTCAATTGCCCAGTGGTGCATCTCTTAAAATTGATCCGCAAACCCAAGAAGCTGAAAGTATTTACTCTGTTTTCTGCTCCTCGATTGGGCTTATAATGATAGTAAACCCCAACAAAGACATAGTTAAAACTAATGATTAGCACCATTTGATGGCGTTTCGCAAATGGAGCTTACTAAACCATGATCCATAGTTCACGATTGAATTTAGGATGAGAGACTGAGCTTCGAATGCAGGGTAAGGAGCTCCTGTTTGACAATGGTTCTCTGTCGAACGTCATCGATGATAAGAAACCATGGATCACATGTATGGAAGTGCTTCACTTAATGTACGATCAATTTTTCTTCAGTGCCAATAACATAGGGCGACAGCCGACCACATTGCAGTTGTTTCAACCTCTCACACCACAGACGTTAGCACTTGTGGCCGCAGTTTTTCATTGTGCGCTGTTTGTGCATGCTACTGGAAAGGAGGTTACAGTTATATTTATCAAGATGAATATCGAGGTAAAACTTTCCTTGCCACATTGATAGATTGTATTACTGCAGAAGTCACTGCACTCATCAGTTACACATCGTTGGCTGATTCATACCCCACCCTCCCCAATAGTGCTCCTCCCCTATAAAACGCACTCCTGAATCCGCATCGGAGCACCTCAGTAAGAACTGGCATTTCGATATTTCATTCAGCACTTAATGCTGCCCTTTCCGTCGGAGCTCCTTATCTAGAATGGGCACTTCTCAATCCCCTCCTTGACCTCGATTAAGAGCGCCACTAGTCCATTCCAGACTCTTTGCGTCCCTCCCCTCTCGGCAATGCTCGGTATGGATGGGCTGCTCTACTGGATAGGCGCTTCTTTGGCTTGATTTGTGCCCCTCAATCTCATTCTGCACTCCTCCATTACCATCATCACTCCCCTTGCCCACCATGCACTCCACATCAGACACTCCTCCATTCCTCGTGGCGCACCTCTCTACCCCGTGAATTCAGCATATCACCTTTCAATCTGCATTTTGATTCACCGCCTGCTGACCATTCAATTATAACATTTTAGATATCACAAAGTGAGCGAAACAACATCAGAATTCAGTTTCACCGACTCTCCAGGCCCAAAGCATTCAGAAATAGAAGGAGTGCCTTCCGGTTCCTTGCAGTGTTGATTAATTGTTTGATCCTGTGTATGTCGGCACTGATGAGATGGGAGATTTAGTTGATGTCATTGAGACTATGTTTGATTGATATCATTGGATTACTTAGTCGGGTTAGTGTTTCAGGTTTACCTGCTTTCATTTTCGCATTAGTTGTCATTTTCTTTGGTTCTCCTTAATCTGGCGATGCAAGCAATAAAATGTTGAATGAGGTGCTCCGTACTATAGTATAATTTAAAAGTTGATAATAAACAATAATCTGTGCATCATACGTGCAGAGTATTCTTATTACTTGTGTACCTCTGGAGAATCTCAGATAACCTCTGCAGTCCTTCAAATGAATATCCCTAAGAACCCAGGCATCTCTGAGAGTTTCTTTGGGATTCCCACATGGGTTGGGTGACAATTCCAGATGCTCCCAAATATATCACAACGACTCTCATTGTGCTACAGTACCAGTCATCAGAGATCCCAGTTACTCTGATGGCTGGCCAGAATGCCCTACGAGGGTCTGCTTCTCTTCTGAAATTGATTCTTCGATGTTTACACTCTGCCTCCTTTCATACACTCCAGGAGGCTCCCAGTGACTAAAATAGATTTTGCAGATATACTGGTTGGATTTGGGCTCTGAGACAAATCGTTTTATCCTGGTAATAGATCTCCTGTTTTATGATGCAAATCTCTCCAAAGATGTGGAAGAAAAGATATCATGGTTCACCCGAATTGCAGTGCTTGATCTAATTTGCCATCAGTTTTTCTTCACTACCAATAATTTGGGGTACCAGTCTGCAACTTCCCAGTAGTTCCAACCTCTCGCTCTGCAGAGGTTAGTGTTAACAGTCATAGCAATTCCATGTGCGCTGCTGGAATATACCACCGGACAGAAGGCCACAGGTGTGTAATCTGGAGATGAATATTGAGAGAAATTTTGACTATTCCATGTGATGGAGTTTGCCCTGGAAGCCATTGCACTTCTCAATCTTGTATTTGTGGGCCACTTCATCCCCGCCCCCCACTCTGTAGCACAACTATGCTCTGATAGCGGCTCATCAATTCCCATCAGTGCTCCTTAGCCTAGATTGACGTTTCTCGATTTCATTACTCAGTCCATTCCTCCTCTTTCAGAGCATCTCCGCCGGGATTGGTACTCCTCAATTCCCTGTGTGTGGCTTCGTGCTACTCCATTTCATTCCACACTCTATACCCCTCCATTCGGCGATACTCAGGCTGGAATGGGAGCTTCTCAATTTACGCTGGCACTCTGCTCTGTGGAGTGTTGCTCCTATAATCCATTCCGCCCTCGAATTATCCCCTCACACTCCCAGTGCCCCTCTTGTTGGATAGCACTCTTGAATCTCCATTCGTACTCCTCTGTCTGAATTGACATGCCTTCATCTCAATCGACATTCATCATCGCCCCATTTGGGCACTCCTCTGTGAGTAATAGCACACCGGAGTTTCTATTGTCACTCCTCTGCTGTGATTTTGTGCTCTTCACATTCATTCCGCACCCCTTAGAGCCCTTCTGTGTACTCCTCTTTTCTACACAGCACTCCTCATCTGGCGCTCCTCTTTTTCTGGTTGTTGCTCTCCTTTTTCTTCTACATATTGCCTGTCAAACTCCCATTTAGATTCACAGCTAGCTAACATCTTGTTGTACTTTTGTTAAATATTACAAAACAAGCCAAACAATATTCGAATTCAATTTCATCCATGCAATTACAAGTAGCTTGTGCCGCTTGATTGTGCTGTTGATGAACTGTGTGTTTCTGATATTGTTTGCACGAATGAGTTGGGACATGAAGTGGATGACATTGACACTATCTCTGATTGATATGATTTGATCACTTAGTGGGATGGTTGATTCTGTGTATCTGTGTTAATGTTTGAATCACTTGCCTTGTTCTTTGGTTTCTCAATGTAGCAAGACAGAAAAGGAATGTTGAAGAAGATGATCACTAGTGTGGTTCACAAGTGACAATGCACAATGATCCATGCATCTTGTTCGCCCATGAGAGAAATTCACTGCTCAGGTCACAAGGGAGACTCATTGCCTGCAGTCCTCCAAAGAAATGTTCTTACACTCTCATATATATCGTAGGGTGTCATTGTGATGCCCAAATTGGTTTGCTGACACATCCTGGTGCACCCAATTTTCTCTGTAGCGCTTCACCGTAGATCCAAACACATCATAATCACTCTAATTGTACTCCTGTACCAGTAATTAGAGAATCCGATTCCTGTGAACGTTCGCTGGACTGAATTCCTACATTAGCAAAGTGCAAATTGGTCCCAACGCCATACACAATCCTCCCAGATACACCTGTAGCTCTCACCAGTTCGTTTGAGCACCTCAAAATGCTTCCAGGACCCCCTGGAGTTTTGCAATATGCTCGGAGACTGTCCAAAATCATTCTCTGGTGCTCATGAAATCATCTGCAGCTATTGAGGTGCCTTGATGATGCTATGAAACTGACCATTTGGATTAACAAATCCTGACACAGCTGAAACCTCAGGGCAGGTCAGTGGGAGACTTCAAAAGCAGCTGAGACCTCTGCTCCAGCTCTGTGGGCAACCTAGTGCCATATTGTCACAGCAGTGGTTCTTAGGGTTTCTGAACCACAACACATTTCATTTATCGTATTTGTCTAGGTTTTATGCACAAGATTCACTACCTCATAATATATCATGGATTATCCAGGTCTCTCTATATATATACCAACAGAGATACAGGGATAATGGAGATGGACTCATCGACAGGGAGTATATACTTAGAACACTCCAGAGTAGATTGACATCATTGCAGTATATGAAAAACACAATCTATCATTCCCAACTTTTGGTCTGACTCACTCTTGCTGAGCTTTCACAGATCTACCCAATTTGTGTGGTTCCTCACGTACTCTTGCCAAGCATTCATAGATCCATGCAATTTGGGTTGTTCATCATTGCCAGATCTCTGTTGATATTGTCGCACCCTGTTCCAAAGCTTCTTGAAACAAAACAGCGCGTTCTCAAGAATGTACTCAGGATGCCATGCGAGATTCAGCGGAATGTTGATGATGGGATGTCTGCCTTCTTGATCAACCATTTCACTGCATCACGAAACAGCGAGAATGGAAATACACTTGGAGGCAGTAATCGTGTAAGGTTGGATACAGTTGAAGGCTATAATTGAGCGAGTGAGAAGATGCACTCAGAGGCTGTGAATGAGAGAATTTGGAAGATGCTTTTGGAGGTTGTGATTGTGCAAACTTGGAGGCCACAATCTTGCGAGTTTGGAAATGCACTTGGAAGCCGTGATACTGCAAATTTGGACACTGTACATCTGCGATGTCGGAGATCATCTTCGAAGCTATAATCGATTGGGATTGGAGGTGTACGTGGAGACTGTGATTGACCAAGTATGGAGAAGCACCTGGAGGTCATTATCAAGCAAGATTGGAGCAGTACGTAGAGGCGGCAAATGTGGAGGCACAAGATTGGAAGGGAGGCACAATCAGATTGGATACTCTATTGATTGGTTGACTCCTAAGTGTAGGAATGTAGAGAATTCAGTATAGCAAGGTCCGCTGAGAGCTGAGGAATGAGGGACAGGCTGGGAGCAGGAGACAGTCGATCTTGAGACTATGCAGTACTCTGTATATGCTGCACTGGGTGTTAGCTCAAGAACAAGTAATGGAGAGATAGAGATGGATGACTTAACTTCTTGTGCTTAAGTAATTGTAGAATTGAGGACGAAACAGAGACGAGAGGAGATGGAACAACTCATCATGGGAAACAGGAACTTAAGAGAAAGTTGTGCACAAGTCAATTTGCCATCCGAGATATGGCAGGTTTGTATCCTGATCCGGCATCTAATCACATCAATAGGAGGTCCTCCCAATACAATTGTGCAAGTCATATCCCTAATTTTTCATATCCACTGGTACTGTCCACATGGTTATCATCTTCCTTCTCCATTTCTCTCTTTCTGATGAGTAACTCTACCATGATCGCAGAACAGAAAGCTATGTCATCCCTCTTTGGCTCTCGATGCCATGATCATGACTTGACACTGTGTTCAGCATACACCGAGTACAGTATCCACCCAAGATTGTTTGTCTTCTCTTCATTTTCAAGACTATGAATTGAAACCTGAATGTAGGTTCAGCTTCTGGCGTGCCATCTTACACTATCGACCGCCATCAGCCAGCTCTCCATGAGAGTTCAGTGGTTGAGTTAACTGATTAATGAAAATAGCCCAAGCATCCGGTGAACTGTTCATCGAGCACCTCACAGTACTGGTCCAATCCTGCTCGATCATGGCCTCCATGCATGCGTATTCCATCTGGCATGGTTACTACCTCCCAGTGCCTCTTCACAGTTACTTGATCATGGCCTCCAGGTGTATCTTCAGACTCGGTCAATTATGGCCTGCAAGTTCTCACTATCATGGCCTCCAAGTGCATCACCTAACGCGCTCAATGATGCCCTCCAGGGGCATATCTCCACGCTCCATCGACCACAGTCTGCATATGCATCTCCAATCTTGCCCAATCGTGGCCTGCACATGCATCTCCAATCTTGTTTGATCATGGCCTCCAAGTGTATCTCCAGACTCGCTTGATTACAGCCTGCATGTTGATATGATCATGGCCTCCAAGTGCATCCTCAAACTCGGATGATCATGATCTTGGAGTGCGTCTCGATGTTCACTTGATTACCGCATTAAATTGTCTCTCCAACGATGCTCAATTACCGCCTCCAAGTCCATCTCGAAATTGGCTCGATCACAACCTCGGGGTGTATCTCAGAGTTCACTCGATCATGATTTTCAGGTGCTCCTTGAATTGCTCTCCAACTCCACCTGCAGCCAGTCCGGATATACAGTGTGTAGATGGGTAGCTATATAGATACATGGACGAGAATACAAACTGAATCCATGAGTTTTCAAAATTGTTGAATAATAAGAAGTAGCTATGATTTCCAAGCGCACCAGCAGCCTTCCCAAAGATGATGTTGTTTTTCCTAGACTGCTTCTGTGTGATTAGAGATGCTCGCAGACTTTGAGCCTGGGCTCCCAGGATGGTTGTCAGTGCTCCAAGAATTGACGTCGGTGCTTCCAGGCTCTCACCAGTTCTTCCTGTTGCTCCCAGGTGCACCCAAAGTTCTTCCTGGCGCTCCAAGATATTCCCAAATGTATTACAATCACTCCCATACTGCAAATGTACCAGTCATCATCGATTCCAGATACTCTGAAGGCCAGCCGGAATCCCCTCCTAGAGTCTGATACTCTTCTGAAATTGATGCATCTGAGCTTGCACTCCACGTTCTCTCAGACACTCGTGCAGGCTTCCTGTGACTAACATGGATTTTGCTGATGATTCACTCCATGCCAAGAGGTGTAATTGATGTTGAATTTGATTTGGTATGGTTTGGGATATCTAACCATGGTGAAATGAGATGTTAGCAAACTGCAAATTAAAATGAAGATTCAATGGCAGTATGGTACATTCTGGTGAGACAGTGGTATGCCACCAGAAAAAGAGGATAGCCTAATGGGAAATTCTGTGTAGAAAAGAGGACTAGAGAAGGCAATAAAGGAGAACAAAATGAAATAGATGTGCATGAAGTCAGCCTAGGCCAAGCCAATTGGAGCTATGCAGTGCCAATCCCCTTATAGAAGTGCTGCAATGAGGATGAAATGTACCTATCCCATCTGACAAGCAGCAAGGGTGTGCCAGTAATATATTGGACCACTTCAATTCAGGTGAAGCATGATTTCTTATCATCTGAAACATATTAGTGGTATGTATTGTCCAATAGAAGTGGTGAATCCTCAATGTGAAGCTCCATCTCAGAGTCAAAACTCTGCTTCTAACTATGGATAATAGTGCCACCAGCTCTATCATGGAATGATTGTGATGTAGTACTGATCCTAAAATTGCACAATGGATAGTGTAGCATCTTGTCATTATTGTACAGTCTAGGAGATGAGATTTTTACAGGAAACAACACTTTGAGCTTGTTATATTTGCAAATCTATATGAAGAGAGAGACCACTTGGCAAATTACACAGTGATGGCATATCTCCTGGCACACCTTCCAATACATACTGATGATTCTAGGTATCACTCACATATTTCAAAATTTTGACAGCAACTAAGTACATCTCATCTCATATAGTTCGCGAAGAAGTGTTGGTGAGATTACATTGTGTAAAGCCATTTAGGAACCACCAGTAGTGACTATTCCACATTCAGGAATGTTATAATCCATATCGTGCTTAAATTTGGCATATTCTGATCTCCAGAGGTCATTGGTTGCAGGAGCGCGTTGGCACATAAAAGAAGGAACTTACATGGAGTATTTGAAGTTGACTTTTGCCATTTGTGCAATTGTGGTTCCATAACCCTAGTGGGAGTTTAAGAATTTGAATGAAGAGGGTAACCAATAAACAATTGACACTGTTCAATTGCACAGCCAGGACACAAATGATAGTTTGTAATAACTTGACCCACCACTGCAACTCACCAAGTAGAACCACCAGTTTGTAATCCAAGTTTGCTTGTTTGATGTCAGAAGATCTGACTGACTCTCTGCCACCATCCCTTTGGTCATTCCATATCTGCAGATTGGTATCATTATCTTCCTAATTCAATACAATTAATGAATTTATAGAAATCAGTTATTACCAATACAATATATAAGTAAATAGTTGGTAGTCAAACATTACATTGTCGATAAGAATTTACAGTCAGCTTGAATGCAAAAGCTCTTTGAATGTGTAATTTAGTATTCTTCAATGAAAACTGATTCCTCATGTGGATGGCCGGTGATTGAATATTATTATTGTGAACATAGCATTGTGGGCTATGGCGAGATAGTATATATGAGTAAATATAGTATCAAATATAATAGTATATTCGGAAAGATATTGCAATAAAGTAACACAGGGTACAGCAGGATGCAATTCCAGCTGAGCCTGGCAAAGGTTCAGACAGGTCAGTTCAGTAGTACATAATAGTAGTGGGGATAGCAGTTGTTGGTTGTCACTAATGTGAGGTCTGGTGCATTAGCAGAGATTGATTCCAGATGCCCAATGTAAAATGTTAGCTCTCTTATCATATTTGCTATTGATACAACAATTGTAGATTGGTTTAAGCCAACACATCTGGAATTGAATCAGATACACCTAAGGAGATTTTGCTTTTCACAATGGTGTATTATTAAAAACCACTCATGATTGGTCAAATGGAGTACTAAGAGATTGAATCATCATGATTACAGTGGTATGACCAATTCATTGATCGTAAATTTGTGTGTAGATTAAATATTCAAGACAGCCACTTCCTCCAGACTTTTTGCTCAGTTGACGTTCAGAAGAACTAGATAAATTTGGGACCTTGTGATTGACAATGGATACGGTGCAAGCATTCAAATAGAGCGGTATTGTGCAGTAAGAAGCTGAATCTCCATATTTGGAATCTCTGACTGATGGAAACACTATATTTACAATATTGTATTTCGTTTGAATTCCACCACAATTGCAGTTGTTGATGGAGTAATCTGGTGTGTATATCTTCAATTCCCTGTCTGGTCATGTGTGCAAAATACCTGTACAGTTGTATTCTAGTGAATATATAAGAGAGTGAATTTGGTTGTACAAAAGAGAGAAACAATGTAGTGCAAGAATAATCAGGTACAATGAAGATTCAGCAGCAATCAAATTGATTTCAGTTCTCACCAATAGCAACATTGGCATTGAATATGTCTTAATTGTTGACTGACTATCAGATTGTATATGTAATATGAATTTAATACCATATAGTCAAACTGCAAAATTGGGAACTGTCTTATTGGTTCGAAGTGGAGTTAACAGACATGTTGCAGTTGAACGTCTGTACAAACTGATGTTAATTTGAAGTAATGTGTTTGATTAGGCTGAGTAGATAAATGAATTGCATGAGGTTCTATGGAATTGAGTTGCACTGCAATCAACATAATATGCAGGATTCAATTCTTCGATTGCAAGTTCAGACTCACTCTGTATTATCTGCTGCTTGCACTTCCATCAGTTCTCATTAGTAAACATCATGCCCAAGTGCTAGTTTGAACTTCATCCGGTCAGGGAATGTAGCAGTTGACTGGAACTTGGTATGTCGGATGAAAACCCCTTAACATTAAAAGCCTTGTAGAATATGCAGTGGGGGCGAGGCATGGCTTGTCCTGTGCTGAGTCACTCAGTGTAGATAGCCTTTCCGAGTCGCTCTGTTTGAGCTCGTGTGATTGTAATTGAATTACAGAATGTATTTCAAGATATGGTAGCTGGAGGCTTAAACAGACAATTCAGTTGAAATCCAGTTCAGTATGAGGTCAAAGTGCAGGGAACTGAAGCCTGATTAAGACAATGTGTTATATATGGCGAGTGGGAGATGTTGGTAATCTGCAGAGTCAATAAGTCAGTAATTGTCTTTTGAAAATCTCTCCAGCTCCAGCTCTATTCACAAAGCCCAAACTACAGAATCTATTTTAGGATTAGAAAGTGTATATCCAAATATACTACTCAGCAAATATCTATTCAAGTTAGGTATGTAACTGGCAACAGCTGTGCAGTTGAGATGTCGTGTACAGTGCATACCATTCTACACTGGATAGTTAACAAGAAGCAATTATCTCAAGGTATTTTAGAAGCATCTTTCACAGTCAGAGCCAGTATAGATTTTAAAATAATCTAATTCCAAGCAAAATTGGCTGTTCAGTCCAGACTGTATAGTGTCCAATTGATAACTATACATATGTGCTGTTGCCACCGATTCAATAGAACTCAATGAATGAGAAAAGATTGTGCATATAAAGCAAAATGAATTATTCATGTGCAATACAAACCGGGTACACATATGTCTGTGGCAACATTGTAGCCATGAACTACTCTTCTATGTAAATCGTACATTGCTATTGAATCATGGCTTTTTCAAGATGCCGTAATATATAACTTTCAGTATCATACGAGACAGGATAGTCAATTTGTGGTATATTTGAATGTTAGTACTGAGCTATAAATAGCACTCCTGTATGAGATGGTGTCTGGACTAGAATGTATAAAGGATAACTAACGATCCTATCAATCAAGTATATATTGCACTGACTGATATTGTTTTGCACTGTTTGTGACATCCATTACTCAATCTGCTCTAATGACATTTAACATGTCTATGGAATATTCCAGTACCCATGACCATGAGTAATTCACCACTGCGATTTAATTGTATATCCAGAGTTGTACCCAGTATCAGGTACTTGGTATACATTACACATGCGTTTATTGTATTGTTTGAACCGCATTCATTGAGTCACTTATTATAATTCCACTTTGAGCAAAATTCCAATGCGGAAACAGCTGGCATATTTCAACTGTAGCTCTATATTTTAACCGTCTGCAAAGTACCCAAGCTATTACCCATTGGAAATAAATCTGATATTCACATGTACATGATATTTGAATCAACTCTCTTCGATCTAACTGGTAGATCTGGGAGGTCACCAATTTGGTAATTCAAATAAATCTTCATTTGGGGATATATAATATCTGCCTACCCATTGACTGTATTGCTTATTCATTATTAATAATCATACCCATGTATACAAACAACTCAAACTAAAATCAATTTAGGAAACAATAAGTTGGAAATTAATATATAATACACCTCAAGATCACACCTTTTGATATTTTTTGATCAGTTGTGTGAATAAATAAGTAGATATAGCTTGATTTCACCATACTGATGATTAGAGATAATGATTCATCCTTTCAGTCTGGCTGTATGGTGCGTTCTTTCTCTGTCCCATTGTTTATATCAATATTATATGACTCTTCAAACTTCTATATCATCAAGATTATTACTTTGTGTTTACTCATCAGGCTGCACTGAACTGACATTAGGGTAACAGCAGAGTATTAGTAGAACATAGTCACATAGCATCCATTGGTACTGGGACTGGTACTTTCAATTTGTGTATACATAACAGAGGCTCACCACGATTGAATAACTAAAACAATTAACCAGCATCGTACATTCACTACCACATATCTACCTGTCCACAATGTAATGTTTGCTACAGTAGGTTTCAGAACTCTGTCCCATGCGATGGGTGTAGCAAGTAACACTGTATGATTACGTGAATATTGGAATTTGAGCATTATTATCATGTATTAATCACAATTCATTGCTGCATATTTCTATCAATTATCAATATGATCTGGCATAAACATTGATAGCCACCCAATGCTATATCAAACTAGAACTTTGGGAGGATATAGAAGTGGTAAAGGATGATTAGACAATGGACTGTGACATACATTGTCAGTTTATTCTGTTTTGTACAGGAACACCTTATTTCATACTTCAGCCTAGTCAAATTCAGTAGACTCTGCTTGTAACTTGCCAAGTATTACCACAAATCTGCCTCTCTGACTGTAGGATTTGGAAGTATACACCAAAGTAATAAGTAGCCATAGATTGAACCATTGTCCATAATGGTCATTGTGATCCTCAGTGTCTATTACAGCCAACAAGCAATATAGTAGCTGCCACCTAGGTACCTTCCAGACTCCTGAAACAGATTGTAGAGTGAATCATTCAACAATAGTCAGCAGTTCATCAGCAAAATGTATTTTAGTCACTGGAAGCCTCCAGAGGTGTCTGAGAGGATGTGGAGTATAAACTTAGTTGCGTCAATTTCAGAAGTGAAGCAGACACTAGCAGGGCATTCCGGCCAGCCTTCAGAGTAACTGAGATCTCTGATCACTGATACAGGAGTACCATGGGAGTGATTGTAACAGGTTTGGGAACACCTTAGTGCGCTGGAGTAAACTTTGGGTGCCCCAGGGAGTACCTGGGAGCGCAGGCGACAAGTCTGCGACCACCAATGACAAGCCTTGGAATGCCGGTGACAAGTCTAGGAGCACCTACAATCACAGCAGAGCAGTCAGGGAAAAACATCTTTGGGAATGCTGCTGGCGTGCTGGGAAATAATAGCTGCTTCTTATCATTCAACAAATGTTAAAACTCTTGTATTCACATTGTATTCTCATCTGTGTATCTATGTATCAATGTATCTATGTATCTATATAGCTACCCATCTACACAGGATATATCTGGATCGGCTGCAGGCGGTGCTTGAGAGGGATTCGAGGTGCGCCTATAAATGACGATGAAGTGAGCTCAGAGATATACTCAGAGGCCATGATCGAGCGACTTTGGAGATGCATGTGGAGGCGGTATTCTAGCGTATTTGGATGTACACTTAGAGGCCATGATCGAGTGAACTTAGAGATGAACTCCGAGATCGTGATCGAGCGAGTTAGTTGACGAACTTGGAGGCCATGATTGTGCTAACTTGGACGCCATGATTGAGCGAGTTTGGAGATACACTTGGAGGCTGTGATTGAGCGAGTATAGAGGCCATAATTGAACGAGTTTGAAGCTGCGCTTGGAGTCCATGAACATGCAAACTTGTACGCCATAATCGAGCGAGTTTCGACAAGTACTTGAAGGCAGTCGATGGACGGCGCGCTGGGTACAAAATCTCTTTTGATCAGTTAGTTAACTCACAACTGTGGCAATGTGACAATGTGAATTTACCTTGAGCTGTCATGGAGAGCTGGCTGATGGCGGTCTATCATGTAGGGAGGCATGCCAGAAGCTGTTGCTACATTGAGAAGTCAACTCGTAATCATGAGAATGAAGGGAAGATAACCAATCTTGGCTGGATGCTGTACTCAGTGTATGCTGTACTCAGTGTATGCTGTACTCAGTGTATACTGTACTTGGTGTATGCTGTACTTGGTGTATGCTGTACTTGGTGTATGCTGTACTTGGTGTATGCTGGACTAGGTGCATGCTGTACTTGGTGTATACTGTACTCAGTGTCAACTCATGATCATGACAGGGAGAGATAGAGAGGGATGATTTAACTTTGTGTTCTCCAATGATGTTAGAGTTGTGGACGCAAAAGAGAGAGTTGGGTGATAAAGATGAGAACAATGTAGTGGACACAAGCGGATATAACAAATCAGCGGTAGGACTTGCCTGGGTGGGTTGGGAAGACCTCGTCTCGGTGGTAGTACACAACTGATCGGGAGTCGTACATGCCATATCGGGAATGGTACATTGACTCACACATGAAATTCTCGTAAGTCCTAGTTTCGCATGATGAGTTCCTCCATACCCTCTCATATCTCTCTTTCTCATCTTCAAGTCTACCATCACCTAACAACACACAGTGTAGTTGTCGCTCCCTATCTCTCTATGCCGTAGTCAAGAGTGAACACTGAGTACAGCATACACTGAGTACAGCATACACTGAGTACAGCATACACCGAGTACAGTGTACACCGAGTACAGCATACGCTAAGTACTGCATACACCACGTACTGCATCACCCCAAGATTGGCAGTCTCCCGCTCCCAGCCAGTCTCTCATCTCACAGCAGATCATATTCTACTCAATTATCTACATCCCCACAATTACCAGTTAACCTATGAATAGAGTCTCAGCTCCTGTCGCGCCTCCCTCCCAAAGTACCGCCTCCAAGTACTCCTCCCTTCTCGCTCGATCATGGCCTCAAAGTGCGTCTCCACATTCGCTAGATCACATCCTCCAAGTGTATCTCTAAACTCGCACGATTACAGCCTCCAAGTTCGCACGACCACTGTCTCCAAGTGCATCTCCAAACTCATACGATCACGGGCTCCAAGTGCATGTCTAAACTCACTTGATCACGACCTCCAAGTGCATCTCCAAACTCGCTCAATCACAGCCTCCAAGTGTATCTCTAAACTCGCACGATTGCGTACTCCAAGCTCGTACAATCACAGCCTCCAAGTGCATCTTCAAACTCGCTTGATCACAGCCTCAGAGTGTATCTCTAAGTTCACTCGGTTACGGCGTGGTAAAACGCTGGAGCTAGAAGGCAGACAGCCCATCATGATGACTGCGCCGGACCTTGCATCATATCCGAACGGAATTCATGTAAAAGAGCAGCTCTAGCTTGATGGGCATAGGAAGAGAGTGAGATAATATGAAGGGATACCCGGCCAAGATGAACCATACAAATTGTGTGGATCTATGAACACTTGGAAAGAGTGCGTGAGAATCCACACAAATTGTGTCGATCTTGGACAGCTCGGGAAGAGTGCCTGAGACCGAGAGGTGGGAAACAATTAGTTGATAATGAGATGATGTCTATCTAACCCGGGGGCTCCCAAATATATACTATCTGTTGCTGAGTCCATCTCCGTTATCCCTCTATCCCTGTATGTCTATAGCTAGAGCGACTTAGATAATGCATGCCTTATTATGATGTTGAGAATCTAGTGACTGTAACAAAGACAAATATAATCTATGATATGCCTTGTTGTTATTGAACCCTATGAACTACAGGTGTGAGATTATGGCACCAAGTCTCCCACAGTGCTTGTGCAGATGACTCAGCTGGTCTCGAAGTCTCCCGCAGACCTGCACAGCGGTCTCAGCAGCTACAAAATTCGACTATTCTAATAGTCCAAATCGCATAGCATCCTGAATGTACCTTCATCACTACAGTGCTTTTAGAAGTAAGTGAGAATGCTCTTGCAGAGTCTGAGAGTACTTTGCAAAGCTCCAGGGTGGCCTGGGACCATCTGGAAGTACTTCGCAGCATTGGTAATAGCTACCGGAGTGTCTGGGAGATTTGAGTTTGGCTTCTGGACCAATTCACATTTTGCTGATGTGGGTTTTGGCGGCATCGGTAATTCTCACTAAAGAGATGATAGATCTCAAGTATGAAATTCACTTGGTTTTGGATGGAGACCTCTCGAGTGGCGACCTTGACGGCTTCATGTAGTGATCCGCCTGGTTGTGACGGAATTGCTTGCTGAGGTATGATTAGTGTTAGCAACAGGTCCGGGTAACCCGCCAGCGGTCCGGGTTGGGACAGGAAAAACGGTTCGGTTCGGTTCCAGAACCGTCCAAAAACCCGACCCGCAGCGTCTTGGCGGGCCAAACCCGGACCCGTACCCGTCAACCCATGGGATTTGCCGGGTTTGGCTAGACCTGTCGGTTCCAATCTCCGGTTCTGTGTTTCGGGTTTTTCTATTTATGGTCGCATTTAGATACCCTACTGTTAATCGCAAAATATTAACTTTTGCACATCATTGACCTTTTCGAATGAATCGGCCGCCTTTGTAACTAAAAACAAGAGGGACATGCTCCTTGCCCCATCCTGAACATGATAGTCAACGGCACGTCAATGATTTTTGGTCTTGCATCATGAGTAATCTAGATGGCGATTGGATGCAAGCGATCATAAATGAGGTATTGGCTGTTTTTCAACCCAAAAGAGAAAGAAACACGCTCGCTGCCCCATTCTGAAAATGAGCGTCAACGGAGCGTCAATGATTTTTCGTCCTGTAAGTCAGGTTATTAAAATGTGAATTAATCATTGTTATCTATAATCATTGTATTAGCTGCCTTTTTAGGCAAAAGAG